>Ga0163223_100003_pt1 | contig 254897 bp, 208 predicted proteins | sample MSEWel2016_02_17_2_FD_113147 | JGI IMG/M metagenome (GOLD analysis project Ga0163223, IMG submission 113147) | Subsurface microbial communities from deep shales in West Virginia, USA - MSEEL Well Study Marcellus 5H_2016_02_17 ...
ATGTTGTTTCTAGTTCTGTCATTTTTTAGCTTTTAATGAGTAAGTCATCGGTATTTTATTTTCTAATCCTTTAATTTTAAATTTCCGGTCATCAATCTTCACGGTGTTCTCAAAACAATCATAAGGTGAATAGTTGTATTCTTTGAAATCTGTAATTTGTAATCCTGTTTTTATAACTGAATTGATGACCGTACTCAATCCGTGGTTCCAGCTAACTGATTGGTCTTTAATTTTGGCGTTTTTGTCGGTATAGGTTCCTTCTAATTCTTCGATTATTGGGTCGGAATCCATATAGTCAAACTCAATTTTTTTAAAGTCATAGCTAAACATCCACACAATCGGATGAAACTCAACCAGGATAAATTCTCCCTTCGGTTTCAAGAAGTAGTCTATAATTTTTGCCCACTCTTTCATATCCGGCAACCAACCAATCACTCCATAAGAGGTATATACAAGATCAAATTTTTCATTCAGAACCTCCGGAAGTTTGTAAACGTCAGATTGAATGAATTTTGCATTCGTCCCTACTTGCTCATTAAGTTTTCGAGCCTTTTCAATGGCTTTTTCCGAGAAATCAACTCCTGTCACGAACGCCCCGTGTCTTGAAAGAGAAATTGTGTCTTGTCCGAAGTGACATTGTAAATGTAGAATCTTTTTGCCTTTAATATTCCCAAGTAGTTCAAGTTCAATCTGATTTAACGAGTCTTTTCCTTTGATAAAAGAATCCACATCATAAAATTCAGAATCGTAATGAATTTCTGTTTTATGATTCCAAAGTCGTTTATTGATGTCAATATAATTTAAGTCCATTTAATTGTTGATTTTGTGTTTGTTAGCAATTGCCAAAACTTTAAAATTAAACTATATTATTTAAATCTTGGCGTCCAATGGTCGCTATAATCTCTAACGTTCCATTCTCAATTTTGTAATAGATACTATCTGATCCACAAGCGCATCGTCTGTATCCGGGTTTAATATAATCAATGTTCTCAAAGGCGTATGGTTGTTGCGAGATCATGTCAAAATACTGGAAAAAAGCATCAAAATATTTATCAGCTTGCAGCATTCCAAACTGTTTAACTCCAAATTGATAAATCCTTATCAAATCATCTTTTGCTGCATGACTCAATTTATAATCAGCCATTCATCATATTCTTAGCTTGTTGTCGGATATCTTCTTTCGAGTCTTCCGTGAAACCACTTTTTTCAGCACGGTCTAATTTAGCTTTAATCCAATCAATTTGGGCATGCGCTTTTCTTGCCTGTCTAATCAAGTCGTTAACAAGCTCACTTTTACTGGAATACTCTTCGCTATCAACTTGAGCTTTTAACCAAGCATCATTAGGATTTGTGAATGAAATACTTTGTCTTGCCATAATAATCATCTTTTGTGGTGTAAACATGCACCATAAGTGAATCAAAAACAACTTGGGGAGTCTTATTGTGTTGTGTTATTTTTTGTTCGTAATAACTAGATATCCCCGGACTGCCCTTTGTTTGAGCGAAGCCGTAACAAGGGGCTCGCTGTACTGAGTTGGTAACTCACTTCACGAGGTTGTTTGAACAGGCATAAATCTGTTCTATCCAGCTCCGGATTGTAGTTTTTCAACCCTGTTAATCAGTTATAATTAACAGGGCAAGCCGGGGTTAAAAGCTAGGCACTAGGTGGCGTTAAAGGCCCTATTTATTAACGCCTGGTTTTTATTTTATTAAAGTAATCCATATTTTATAGCTTCTTTTCTATTTTCTTTAATAAAATCTGGTTCAACATAGAAGTCATTTGTTTTTTCTAAAACATCTCGTCTATATTTTACCGGATTACCAATAAACTTATTGATATTTTTTAGGTCAATAATTATATTATTTGTTTGGTTTTTCCCGGCAAAGCAATGGATTATTAGCTTGTCATTTTTAACTGTTATATCATTTATTGACGGAGTTGAATATGACCAAAAAATTAGTCTATCCTTTCCAAATATCCATTTCCTTTTATATTCAATTTTATAAAGATATGAGGTGGTCATGCCGCCATTAATGGTAGAAAATGTAATTGTATTCCCATTCCAGTCAATTGTTTTTACTTTTTCAGGTTTTATGCAAGAAGAGAAGGAAATTAAAAGAATAAGAATTATAAGGTTTTTTAGTCTCGTCATGTGGTCAAGTTTTTTTAGTCATTACGAATTGACTTTGATTCTAAATCGTGTTGCTGAAATCCGTGCTGCAAATCTTTTATGTAGCGGTTTATTATTGATAAAAGCTTTGTCTTGTTTGCAGAAAACTGAGAATTGAATTTTTCTTCTCAGCCTGCCCCTTGTTTGAGAGAAGCCGTAACAAGGGGCTCGCTGTACTGAGTTTATAACTCATTTCACTAGCTTGTTTGAACAGGCACAAATCTGTTCTATCCGGCTCCGGATGTAGTTTTTCAACCCTGTTAATCAGTTATAATTAACAGGGCAAGCCGGGGCTCAAAGCTGGGCACTACGTGCCGCTTAAAGCCCTGTTTATTGGACGGTCGTATTTTATTTCTTTTTTGGAGGTGGTTTCGGTGGATTTTGCATTGTTGGAACACTTCCTTTTACTTTTCCCATTTTCCCCCCAGGATTGTTCTTTGGAACTGCCTTTGGTGTTGATGTTACTTTCCTAGTCATGATTATTCATTTTATGAATGATAAGTATTAAAATAATGTCTTGTTTCTATGTCTGCTTTAATCTTTAGTTTCTTCCATTTTTTTATTCCTAATTTATCATCTAAAGATTCTATCGATTGATGCTCATTTGAGCGATAGCTGTAAAATATTTTTGAAGCATCTTTTTCCGTGACTTCAGTTGAATCAAAGTCAACCCAAAGTTTTTCTAATTTATTGAAGTATGTTAAATAAAGCTCCCTCAATTTTGAAATATCTGCAACTTCTTTATCACTTCTTATAATTTGATTCTCAATAAGGCTCAGAATTTGAACAAATGCAATAAAAATTAAGGCTATCCATGCAATTGGTTGCCACAATTTCCAGCCAAGAATTCCACTTCCAGAAAATACCAAAGTCGCAATCTTAAAATACTTCTTCAATTGATATTGCAATGATATATATAAGGCTAAATACTTTTCGCCAAATTTTATTTGCACCATCTCAAACCAAATCTTTTCTCTCATATTTTCTATATTACTGAGAAGCCAAGAACTAATATCCCAATCACGAAAAACATTATTTGGATTTTGTGCGTTTTCCATGAAATAGCTCCAAGTATTTTCGAATTTCTTCTTAGTTTTTCAAATTGACTAGGAACAGTTCCATTGTCAAAGTGAGTTTCGTTTACAAATTCAATATTACCAAACAAATTCTTTCTAAATGCTTTAAAATAATTATCCTTCGATATATCAATGATTTTGCTGTTAATAAGTCCATCTTTAGTTTTCTTGCTTTTTAGAAATCTTTTTCGAGTTAATGCAAGATGTCTTGTTAATCTAAAGTCATAAATCCTACTTAATATTGAAATGAATCCAAATAAAACAGAAATGAATATTATGACCAAAGAAGAATAGTAAAATATAAGTGAATAATTTATATCTCCGCCCTTTATATATTCAAATTCTGGAAATTTATTCCGATTTGTAACCAAGTAACCAAGAAGTGCAATTTCAACAGTAGTGAATAAATTTATCGAATATCCCAATTGAGTAATAGCCTTATCAGTCCAGAAGTTATTTCTAGCTGTATATTCATCCAATTTATATTTTAATTCTACTTTCTCCATTAGGTTAAGTGTTTTTGAGCAGGGATTTTAGTATGCCGCCCGACGGTCATTTGTAAGTTGTCGTTCCTGATTTCGGAGCTCGTTCCTGTCCCGCAGGACGGAACGATGTTGCGAGAATCCAGAGAACGACACACCGCGAACCCCCGCAGTGCAATTTGCAATTTACTATGTAAAGTAATTTCAGATTCTGTTGAATTGATTTTCATCAAAATTTCGATTCATATATTTAAAAGTTTTGGGTTGAATTCTTGGTTTCACCCCTAATAACTTTTCTGCTTGAACTTTTTCAGAAAAGACTATTACACTTTCTTTGCTTGGAAATAAGTCAATATGCCTAATAATATTCCAAAGCAAATTAAATACGAGGTCATCGGTAAACAAAACATCACTAACTGAGATATTTTTCGAATTGCCATCGTGGACAAATTGACATCTCTTTGTATAAATGGATTGAATTTTTTCCTCGAATTTTTTTTCTTTCCAATATCCTACCCAGCCAATAAACGCCTCTGCTCTTTTAGGGAGACTTTCTAAAAATTTATCTCCTTGCTCTGTTAAAAGCATTTCAACGATAATCATATTCCATAAAAAGCTATATTCTAAGTCTCTTGATTGCATACTTTTCCCAGACATTCCTGCTGCCCGAATAATTGTTTCTTTCCATTTTTTTTGCATCTTATTATTTGTGGAAATGAGTTTTAATAAGTCAAAAAAGTAGAATTTTTTATGAAATTCTTTCCAGTGTTTATCAAGCCTAAATGGAAGTACTTTGGATTCTACAAATCTGTTTAGATGAGCTTCGAATTTGTTCTTATTTATAAAAAAACGATTTCCAGTGCCTCTTGTTTTAATAATCCCGAATTGAGAATTATTATCTCTATTGCAGTATCCCAACTGAGAAGATGAAATAATGGCTACAGCATTTTCAATTAACTCACGACACTCAAGTTCTTTTTGTTCAGGAACCCCACGAAATTGAATAATCGCATATGTTTTAGATTCTTTAAAGAAACTAACGCCTGGAATTTTTTTGTCAATTTTAGATAATACAATAGGAAGACCAATCCTTTTCCGAATTCGCTGCAACTTTTTAATATCAACAAAGATTACTCGTCCAACTGTCAATTCTCCATTTACATCTTTTGAAATTTCAAGATGATATACAGGCGAAATGTACAGCCAATCACTATTTTTTTGCAGTGTACCCATCTGTTATTTTATACAACTAGTGTGCAACAACTATGCTTGTTATTTTTCTAACATTAATTTTCGAGCTGATGTTATTCCCTCCGATTTGGAGCGATAACCACAGCTATTCGGCACTCGATCAATCCCAAATTTACAAAAAATAGATCCAGTGGCGATTACTTGTTGAAAACTTACGATAAATAATGATGAGCATTTGTGCGAAGCGATGCGGGCAATAAGTGGACTTGCTCATTGTATAGCCGATCTTGAAGCAGCAACACTTGGCATTCTTAAATAGCAGCTAGTTCTTTATTTGTTAAATGACTGGTTCGATTAAAAACTTTTTAAGGCGCATTGCAGGATTTGTTTATCTTTGCCCCATCCAAAAAACAGATTCATGCAAGAGAAAATTTTAATCCTCGATTTTGGTTCGCAGTACACCCAATTAATCGGTCGGAGAGTGCGCGAGCTCAACATCTATTGTGAGATTTATCCTTACAACAAATACCCTGAAATTGATGAAAGTGTGAAAGGTGTGATCCTGAGCGGAAGCCCTTTTTCGGTGCGCGATGACAAAGGACCGAAACCTGATCTTTCGAAAATAAAAGGGAAAGTGCCTTTGTTGGGCGTTTGTTACGGCGCGCAGTATATGGTGCATTATTTTGGTGGCGAAGTACAGCCTTCCAACTCACGCGAGTACGGCCGTGCCAACCTGGGGTTTATCGATTCGGAAAATGATCTGTTTAAAGAGGTGACTTTGGGAAGCCAGGTTTGGATGTCGCATGGCGATACCATTGAATATTTACCCGAATCGTATAAAATTATTGCATCGACAGGCGATGTGAAGAATGCCGCTTATAAAATTGACGGCGAAACAACTTATGGTATTCAGTTTCACCCCGAAGTGTACCACACTACAGAAGGAAAACAAATGCTGCAAAATTTTGCGGTCGACATTTGTGGATGCAAGCAGGACTGGACTCCCGATTCGTTTATAGAAACGACGGTTGCCCTGTTGAAAGAGAAGCTGGGGAACGACAAAGTGGTTTTAGGATTATCGGGAGGAGTCGATTCAACCGTTGCCGGGGTGTTGCTACATCAGGCAATTGGTAAAAACCTGACCTGTATTTTTGTGGATAACGGTTTGTTGCGCAAAGATGAATTTGAATCGGTTTTGGATTCGTACAAAGATATGGGGCTGAACGTGATTGGTGTTGATGCCAAGCAAAAATTCTGGGACGACCTGAAGGGAATTACTGATCCGGAAGGAAAACGCAAAGTGATTGGTCGCGACTTTATTGAAGTATTCGATGTTGAAGCACACAAAATAAAAAATGTGAAGTGGCTGGCACAAGGCACGATTTATCCTGATGTGATCGAATCGGTGTCGGTGAATGGCCCTTCGGCTACTATCAAATCGCACCACAACGTAGGTGGCTTGCCCGAGAAAATGCACCTGAAAGTGGTTGAGCCCCTGAACTTACTTTTTAAAGACGAAGTTCGCCGCGTTGGAAAAGCATTGGGCATCCGGAAAGAGTTGTTGGGACGTCATCCGTTTCCCGGTCCGGGACTGGGAATTCGCATTTTAAGTGATGTGACTCCTGAAAAAGTTCGCATGCTACAGGAAGCCGATGCTATTTTTATTAACGGTTTGCGCGAGTGGAATTTGTACGACGATGTTTGGCAGGCCGGCGTAATGCTGTTGCCGGTTCAGTCGGTTGGTGTAATGGGCGATGAGCGCACTTACGAAAATGTGGTGGCGCTTCGTGCAGTCATGTCTACCGATGGAATGACTGCCGATTGGGTACATTTGCCATACGACTTTTTGGCCAAGACATCGAACGATATCATTAACAAAGTTCGCGGAATTAACCGGGTTGTTTACGATATCAGTTCGAAACCACCGGCAACGATTGAGTGGGAATAAAACCATGCTAATGATATAGATTAAAGCAGGCTTCGGTCTGCTTTTTTTTTGAAAAGTAGTTTAGAGTTTCAAATTTCAGGTTTCGGGTGGTTGGTGTATCTCTTGTCAGTTGTCCACCCGGGCTATTATTATTGAACCTTTTCGGGGTAAATCAAGAGTACATTTTCTCTGTAATTTGAAACGATCCAGGGATCAATTCAAATTCATGGGGATTCATCCTTAAATCATTCAAAAAAACCTTATTTTCTGGTTCTACCTTAGTAGCTCAGTGTGAATTATTCACCCCCAACCTTATTACCTTATTTTTTTAGTGTATCCTGATAATGTTTCAGAAATTGTTCATATTCTTCTGAGAAGCTTTTTATCCTGTGATGTTCCGGTTGGTTCAATATGTATTTACAAACCCTGTCAATAGCTGATTTCGAAACAGAAAATGCGGATGCTGATTGCTGCCATCCAAAAGGACCTGCCCCTAATTTGTTGTCATTGATAAATTTTTCTGAGCTATCTGCAATCATAGTTGCCATATCCACTTCGGAGACAGAAGGGGAGCGTGATACCAGAAAATGAATATGTTCCGGGTTTGCATAAATCGCATAAAGTTTGGAATCATTCCTGTTCACAATTCCTGTTATATATTTTTCAATTCGTATGCGATTTTTTTCAGGAATAATCCGGTTTCGTCCGAAAGTAGTAAGAATAAAATGTGTGTATAAATTGTTGTATTCAATCTTCATCAATATAAGGTAAATAAGGTTGTTGTATTTCGGTTATCTGTTGGCTACTAAGGTTTAAGGATTAAAAATAAGGTTTCTTTATGTAAAAAGGAAGGGTCTCAAAAGATGATTTGATTTGTTTGTCAAATTTTTCATCCCCCGGAAAGATGAATTGATTCCGATCCAGCCATCCGTCTTCTTTTCCTTGAGAACTCTTTTCAAACTTTAACACTTATTAATTCGAAGGTTTTGTTACACGGGTGATAATCTTCTATCTTTATCGGTTCAAAATTTCTACAGCAATAAAATAAAGGCAACAACGACTGGTTTATTGGATATAAACAATAGCAGAACTTGATCGTTTCGAAAAAGGAGAAAACAGCATGAAAACAATAAAAATGATTAGAATCAGAAAAACAATCGCATTGGGAATCATACTGGCTTTAGGCCTGATTTCCGTAAATCATACCGCGCAGGCACAAGATGTTCAAACCAACATGATGAAGTTTGGACGACTGTTGCAACTTGTACAAAGTTATTATGTCGACACAACCAATATTGATGAGTTAACAGAAAAAGCGGTGGTTGAGGTCTTGAAGCAGCTGGATCCCCACTCGGTATATATTTCAAAGGAAGAAGTTGAAAAAATGAACGAGCCTTTAAAAGGAAGTTTTGAAGGAGTGGGAATTTCATTTAATATATTTAAAGATACCTTATTGGTTGTGTCAACCATTCCCGGTGGTCCGTCAGAAAAAGTCGGGCTTCAGGCTGGCGATCGTATTGTCGATATCGATGGCAAAAATGTAGCTGGTATTGGCTTGGAAAACAGCGATGTGTTTGATCTGCTTCGCGGCGATAAAGGCACGAAGGTAAATCTAAAAGTCCTTCGACACCGAGATGAAGAGTTGTTGGATTTCAGGATTATTCGGGATAAAATACCGATTCATAGTCTGGATGCTTCGTACATGATAAATGATGAAACGGGATATATTAAGTTGAATCGTTTTTCAGCAACCACAACCGAAGAATTTTCCACCGCGATTAAAGAGCTGGAGCAGCAGCCAAAATTCAAAAATATGGTGCTTGATCTCCGAGGAAATGGTGGCGGCTACCTAAAAGCAGCTATTGAGTTGGCCGACCAGTTTTTGGGCGCCTTTAAAATGGTGGTTTATACGGAAGGTACCAATAACAAACGAAAAGAATATAAAGCATCGGCGCTGGGCGAGTTCGAGCAAGGCAAACTCGTCGTGTTGATTGACGAAGGATCGGCTTCGGCCAGTGAGATTGTGTCGGGCGCTATTCAGGATTGGGATCGTGGAGTGGTAATTGGTCGCCGTTCGTTCGGTAAAGGTTTGGTACAACAACCTTTCTTTTTAAATGACGGGTCAATGGTTCGCTTAACCACAGCCCATTACTACACGCCAAGCGGACGATGTATTCAGAAACCCTATGATGAAGGGGTAGAGGCTTACCGAAAAGACTATAAAAAGCGGTTTGAGACCGGTGAGTTTTTCTCAGCCGACAGTATTCATTTTGATGATGATCAGATTTATGAAACCTTGAATAATAATCGGACTGTTTATGGTGGCGGGGGCATTATGCCCGATATTTTCGTTCCCATGGATACGTCGGTTTACTATGGCTACTTCAACCAAATGGCGCGTAAAAATATTGTATACAGTACGGTTTTAGATTACATGGACAAAAATCGTGAAGAGTTTACCCGAGAGTACACTTCGTTTGATGTTTATATGAAGAATTTTGAGATTGACGAAGACCTGGTGGATCAAATGATTGCCAAGGCTGATGAAGAAGGAATTGAAAAGAAAGAAGGCAGTGTTGAATTTGCCCGCCCGCTAATTCGTCAGCACATTAAAGCTTTGATTGCCCGCGATTTATTTGGCGTGAGCGAGTACTATCAGATTATGAATTCCGATAGCGATGTGATCAAGGAAGCCATCAACGTTTTAGGGAATAATTCAGAGTACAATAATCTGTTGGTAGAGAAATAAGCGGATGGCCGATACTGTTTTTGCTTGGTTGATAGCACACTATGTAGAAGTACTAGGAAGTGTGCTTGGTCTGGTTTATATTTTCCTATCCATTAAACAACACATTTTTACCTGGCCTGTCGGGTTAATCACCTCCGCGTTGTATGTGTATGTTTTTCTGGTATCAAAGTTTTATGCCGATATGCTCCTGCAGGTGTATTATGTGGGGGTCAGCATTTATGGCTGGTATCATTGGTTAAAAGGAAATTCGAATTCAACCGGGCAGCTCAAGGTTATGCGCACTCCCAAAAAACTATACCTGCCATTAATTTTAGTGACTACGGCTTTGTTTGCAATCTTTCTTTTTGGGTTGAAGTATTACACGGACTCACCTGTTCCTTTTGGCGATTCGCTGACAACGGCAATGAGTATTGTGGCTACCTGGATGCTCGCACGTAAATATATTGAACACTGGCTGATTTGGATTTTTGTTGACGCTTTTTCAGCTGTTTTATACGGCTTTAAAGACTTGTGGCCAACGGTTATTTTGTTTGTTGTCTATACGGTGATGGCTGCCATGGGATATCGGAGTTGGAAAAACGATTTAATAAAACAACATGGCTGAACAAATACGCGTGGTGTTGACGGGGCCTGAATCAACAGCGAAAAGTACATTAGCTAAAGAATTGGCCGCTTATTTCAATGGTACGTTTTATCCTGAATATGCACGCGAATATTTCCGCGAACATTCAACCGAATATTCTTATGAAGATTTAGAATTAATCACCCGAAAGCAACTAGAGCAGTACCAGCATTCTAAAAGAGGTAAAACTGAAATTGTATTCTTTGATACCTGGTTGATTATTACTAAAATTTGGTTTCAGTGGGTTTTTAAAAAGGAACCGCATTGGCTTGAGGATGAAATCTCGAATTTACCGATTGATTTGTACCTGCTGTGTTTGCCTGATATTCCTTGGGAAGCTGATCCATTGCGGGAGCATGGAGGTGAAGATCGTGTAAAGTTATTTCATCATTATAAACAGGAACTGGTTAAACGTAAGCTCCGATATGTTGAAATTGGAGGAATCGGAGAGAAGCGAATTCAAAATGCTATTCGCGCTGTTCTCAATTTTATCGAAGCCTGATTTATATCCTTACTTCCCTTGTTTTTCAGCCAGAAAAGAAAGACTTTTGTGGTGAAGAGGATATTGTTAAAATCGTTCATCTATTACCATCTTGGATTGAAAATGTAAGCCATAGGATATATTTATAACACACAAAAATGTATTAGGGATGAAAATTGCAAAAGATATCACTCAACTGATTGCCAATACGCCAATGGTTGAGTTAAATAAGCTTACCAAAGACTGTCATGCTAGAGTTTTTGCTAAACTGGAATCCCAGAATCCGGGAGGATCAGTAAAAGATCGCTTAGCACTGGCAATGATTGAGCAAGCTGAAAAAGATGGAAAGATTACAGAATCGACTACCATTATTGAACCAACGAGTGGCAATACAGGAATAGGCCTGGCTATGGTTTGTGCTGTAAAAGGGTATAAATTGAAAATTGTGATGCCCGAAAGTGTTTCGCTGGAACGCAGGCTGGTCTTGAAAGCATACGGAGCAGAGTTGATTCTGACGTCAGCGAAGGGTGGTATGCGCGAAGCAATTGAAACAACTGAGCAGCTGGGCCGGGAAACTGAAGACGCATTCATCCCCATGCAATTTGCAAATCCGGCCAATGTAGAGATGCACCGGCGGACAACAGCACTCGAGATTTGGAATGATACCGATGGCGAAGTGGATGTTTTTGTTGCCGGAGCAGGTACGGGAGGTACAATTACGGGTGTCTCCGAAATATTGAAAGAGAAGAAGTCATCCGTTCATTGTGTGGTTGTTGAACCTAGTAATTCAGCTGTTTTGTCTGGTAAATCTCCGGGATCACATAAAATTCAAGGAATTGGAGCCGGATTTATACCTAAAGTATTAAATACGGAGATTTATGATGAAATCTTTACCGTTTCAGACGAAGTTGCTTTTGATACGGCGCGCGTCTTAGCTGAGCAAGAAGGTATATTTAGTGGAATTTCATCAGGAGCCAACGTGTATGCAGCACTTGAAATTGCTAAAAGAAAAGAAAACAAAGGGAAAAACGTTGTTGTTATTATTTGCGATACAGGAGAAAGATATTTAAGTACTACACTTTTTAATCCAGAAAAAAATGCAATCTGATTTAAATATACTAGAGAGGATTAACAAAACTGTTGATCAGTTATCTGAACCACAAAGTTACGACCAGGTATGCCACGAACATCGTTTGGGTGAACCCCTCCCTTCAACTGAAAAGTTGGCAAAGATTGTCAACATGCTTCGGGAAATTCTTTTCCCGGGCTATTTCGGAAATACAAGTTTGCGCCCCAATACCATTAAACATTACATGGGCGTATATGTCGACGAGCTTTTCGAGCTGCTTTCGGAGCAAATTCTGGCAGGCTTGTGCTTTACTTGTGAAAACCCGGAAGAGGTAGATTTCCAGGAACGCAGTCGGTATGCTCAGAGTGTTGCAAGTGACTTTATTTCGTCCTTGCCTGAAATTCGCAGAAAGCTCGTTGGCGACGTTGAAACCGCTTTTGTTGGTGACCCCGCTGCGAAAAACCCAAGTGAAGTCATTTTCTGCTATCCCGCTATTCGTGCGATTTCCAATTATCGGATTGCTAATCAGTTGTTAAAATTAGATGTGCCTTTGATTCCACGTATTATTGCAGAAATGGCGCATTCTGAAACCGGAATTGATATTCATCCAAAAGCTGAAATCGGCGAAGGATTTACAATTGATCATGGAACAGGGGTCGTTATTGGCTCAACTTGTATCATCGGAAACAATGTTAAACTCTATCAGGGAGTTACGCTTGGTGCCAAAAGCTTTTCATTGGATGAAAATGGTAATCCGATTAAAGGGGTTCCTCGTCATCCAATTGTTGAAGACAATGTAATTATCTACGCTCAAGCGACTATTCTGGGGCGAATTACTGTTGGCAAAAATTCAATTATTGGAGGTAACGTATGGGTAACCAATAATGTAGCACCAAATTCTAAAATTGTTCAGTTTAAAGCCCGGGAAACCGCGTTCAGCGATGGAGCTGGCATCTAATATCAAAATATGACAAATAAATTGCGTTTTGTTGCTACTACTTATGCCGGATTGGAGCAAGTTTTAGCAGAAGAACTTATTGGCTTGGGAGCCGATGATGTTGAAGAAGGTAGGCGTTCCGTTTATTTTAGCGGAGACATGGCCTTGTTGTATAAGGCCAATTACTCCTTACGGACGGCTTTAAAAGTTTTAATGCCATTGCGTTCTTTTCGCTTGAAGCGTGTTGATGATCTTTACCATCAGGTGTCAAAAATAAAATGGGAAGAATATTTTGATGTGAATCAAACCTTTGCTATACAGAGCAAAGTGTTTAGCGATTTATTCAGTAACTCGATGTTTGCTTCACTGAAGGCAAAGGATGCCATTGTTGATCGGTTTAGAAGAATTGATGGAAAACGGCCTTCAATCAGCGTTAATAATCCTGAAATCTTAATCAATCTCCATATTTCAAATAGTAATAATTGCACAATCTCACTGGATAGTAGTGGTGACTCCCTGCATAAGCGTGGCTACCGTACTGGAAGTCATGAAGCTCCAATTAGTGAGGTGCTTGCTGCCGGTATGATTAAATTATCTGGCTGGAGTGGGGAAGAGCCGTTGAGAGATCCGATGTGTGGATCGGGCACGATTGTTATCGAAGCAGCCATGATGGCTAAAAATGTTTTGCCGGGAGAAAGTCGTCAAAATTATAGTTTTCAGAAATGGAAAGGTTATGATCCTGAACTATTTAAAATGATGAAGTCCCAAAATGAACATTCTCAAGTTGGATATACAATTTTTGGATCTGATATTTCCAGAGAAAACATCGATTTGGCATATAAAAATGCCGAAAAGGCGAATGTTTTAGATGTTGTTCAGCTTGAAATTGCTGATTTTCGTCGACTGGAAAAGAATGAATCATCTTTTCTTTTGTTTAATCCCCCTTATGGTGAGCGAATTAAATCTGGTGATCAGGCTTTTTACTCGATGGTTGGTGAACGTTTAAAACATCACTTCCCAAATACAACTGCCTGGTTAATTAGTACGAACGAATGTTTAAAATCGATTGGATTAAAACCCGAGGTTAAAATTCCGCTTTACAACGGTTCGCTATCATGTAGCTTCAGAGAATATAAACTATATAAAGGGTCTAAAAAATCTTCTGATTAATTTGTAGTTTTATTATCTTAATTAATTTACGCTTTGTTTTTTGCCTGTTCGAACCTTGATTACAAGAACGCTGCTCTAAGAACGTTTGAAAATGATAAAAAGACACAGAGACTAATAATGCCTGATTCTATTGGGCTTTTAAAACAAATAGGTGTACGGATTAATTTTTGATAACTTTAGTAATGATTAGTCAAGGTCTTCTACGATAAAATCATAATCACGAGATACTCCACCTTTAACTTCGTTTAATTCTTCTTTTGTTAAAGTTTCGAATGAATCAAAAATGTTGTTTTCGTTGTTAGCAAATAAAGTTTTCATTACTTTTAAATTTTAATGGTTAATACTTTTAATTCCTTAATTATCCTTTGTTCGCTTCTTTATTCCAATTAAGGGAAAAAGGTAACCCCTCCAGAGTGAGAAAAAAATGAAAGAAAAAAACGAATATGGGTCTAAGTGGTTGATAGGTAGATCAATGAGTGCGATTATTTTTTTTGTTCTTTTTCCTTTCTTTTATGTTTCTTCTGCGTTTTCTCAGGACTTAGAACAATTTCAAAGAGATAGCTTGCTTGTTAGTGAGTATAATCAAGAGGGTAGGCAAGCGTTACGATTCGGTGATTTTGAAAAAGCAGTAGTTTTTTATTCAAAAGCTATAAATTTAATTGATCAAATTTATAGGGAAGAAACTCTTCAAGCTTTCCTGCCTCTTATAAATCTGGGTGTTGCATGCAAGAATCTAGGAGAGTATGATAAGTCTATTGATATATATGTTGAAGCTGAAAGTTTAATTAAGTCATTGTATGGCGATAAGTATCCGCGATTGGGGTTTGTTTATGGAAATATAGGAACAGTCTATAAATTAAAGGGAGATTATGTGAAGAATTTGGAATACCAACAAGCTGCATTAAGAGCTTTTCAATTAGAAAATAGTAAATACCGTAATCAAATTGAAATTGCTCAATATACTATTTGCGAAGCTTTGTTTCTGTTGGGTGAATACAATCAGGCAATTGACAGAGCAATCCAGAATATAAGTCAATCTTCAAATGACTCTAAGTCTTTTTATTATAGTTTGTTAGCGCGCATTTACAATGAGCTTGAAAATATTGAGCTTACAAAGAAATACTATTTGAAAACATTCAATATTTTAGTTAAAATAGCTGGGGAAGACTCGTATGATTTGGGATTGGAATATACTGATTATACAGAGTTCTTATTGTCTGTTGATGAATATGATGAGGCTTTAAAATACGCTCAATTATCGGAAGGCATTGTAAAAAAGTATTTCGCAGAAAAGAGTCAGCAGTACAGTGATGTGATGCTGAATTATGCAGATTATTATTTCAACCGTAGTTCTTCTGCAAGCGTTGTTGCTGATTTTTATAGCAAGCGAAAGGAAGATTTAGCTGAGGCGCTAAAGTATTATCAAAAAGCTCTAGTTGCAGGATCAGAAGGATTTAACTCTCTTGTAGTCAGAGATAATCCAGAACTTGGACAGGAGGTGTCGGAAGTACAGGTTCTTAAGGCTTTAAAGAAAAAAGCGAATTGTTTGGAGACAATTGCTGATTTAAATATTTCTTCATCAAACAGACAGGGTGCGATTTCAAACTATAACCTGGCATTAAACACCATTGAGCGGGCTACTGAACTGATTCATCAAATTAGAACCGGCTACGTTTCAGAAGATAGTCAGTTTTTCTTGGCTGAAAATCAGGAGTCTACATTTGTTGACGCTGTCGGACTTAGTTATAAACTATTTCAACAAACAAATGATTTTAGTTATGCAGAAAGAGGGTTTGAATTTGCGGAAAAGAGCAAGTCGGCCAGCTTTTTAGCAGCTGTTAAAGACACCAAAGCCAAGGAGTTTGGTGGTATTCCAGATCGTTTGATAAATCGGGAGAATTATTTAAAAATGAATATCTCTAATTATAAGGAGATGTTATTTGAAGAAAAGCAAAATTCAGATCCCGATTCTGCGAGAATCGAATTGTTTAATTCCAAGATATTTCAGATGGGTGAGCAGTATGGGCAGTTAGTACAAGTGTTGGAAGATTCTTTTCCTAATTACTATTCGTTTAAATATCAGAATGATGTGGTTGGGGTTGTTGAGGTTCAGAAGAGAATTGACGAGAAAACAGCTCTTGTTGAGTACTTGATTGAAGAGCCAACCACAAGCTTACCTGAAGGGCAGGTTTTTAAATTTGTTGTTACTTCGGATGAGCTTCGTTTTACAAAAGAACTTGTAGATTCAAGCTTTGTGGAAAATATAGAATCTGTCTACCAGTTTTTAACGAGTTCAGCTTATTTATTTACTGGTTTAGAGGAGTTTAAAGGCTATGCTGTGTCGGCGTTCCAATTGTACGATGTGTTGTTGGATAATGAAAGTATGTTTCTGGATGGCAAAGATTTAGTGATTGTTCCTGACGATAAGCTTGCGTATATTCCTTTTGACGCTTTGCTTTCTGAATTTCCCGATACCACCAAAATGAACTTTAGGGTATTGCCATACCTGGTTAGGGATTATTCAATTAGTTACACTTATTCTGCAACCCTTTTGTACGATTATTTTGAGAATGATAAAACTGCAAAAAATGATTTGTTAGCATTTGCTCCAAGTTATGAAGGAGATAGCAGGGATTATACAGCCAACGCGGAGTATAGAGCAGGCTTGCTACCCTTACCTGCCGTAAAAAAAGAAGTAGAGTTCATTCATAAGTATGTGAATGGCGATGTTTTTGAAGATTCGCTGGCACAGGAAAGCCGATTTAAAGAAATGGCTTCTGATTATGATATCCTTCATTTAGCGATGCATACAATCGTTAATGACACACTGCCGATGTATTCAAAATTGGCCTTTTCGAAGCCATATTTGGACGAAAAGGAGGATGGATGGCTAAATACCAATGAAATTTACACAATGGATTTAAAGGCTCGTATGGCAGTTTTGAGTGCCTGCAATACCGGTAGCGGTAAATTGCAAAAGGGAGAAGGGGTAATGAGCCTTGCCCGTGGTTTCCTGTATGCCGGGTGTCCGTCTATTGTGATGACTTTATGGGAAGTGGAGGACGAGTCCGGCGCTCACATCATGAAAGACTTTTACAAGTTTCTATCAAAAGGGAAAAGTAAGAATGAATCTTTACGTTCAGCCAAGTTAGCCCATATTGAAAATGCTGATCCACTAAAGGCTCATCCTCATTATTGGCTTGGTTATGTGGTTGTTGGGAATGCTGACCCTCTTTTTGGAAGTAAAGACTTCTATTTTATTTTAATCATTTTTGGCGTTATCGTATTCCTATTTATCGATCAAATTTACCGCAAAAGAAAAGCCCGGGATTAACCAATCCGGGCTTTGTATAACCATTATTTAAAAACTTTATTTGCGAAAGGAAAGGTATTCGTAATTACTCTTCATGAACGTTTTAGGATAATTAGGAATTTCATCAGGAATACCGAAAAAAAAATGAACTTTTGAACTAAGGATATTGAACTGAACTAAGGAACGATTGAACAAAGGATGTTAAGTATTAACGGTTCATTTTTTCTATTTGCTAACGTTGTATCTTTCTATATTTACGTATTTAATTTGTTATTCGATGTATTTTATTTTTCTCAGGACAGCACTTGCTTTCTCCTGATAGTAGCCTTGGCTTGCTGCTATTCTTTTAAATTGCTTATAAGCTTTTTCCCTGTTTTCTGTTTGCAGGTAGCACAATCCGATGTACCACTGAGCTTGTTCAATAAACAGGTTATCTCTGTCGAGTATTACTCTCTGGTATGATTCCAGAGCCATTTTAACTTGACCTGTTTCCTGATAGGCAATACCTGAATAAAAGTTACTTACCGGATTATTTTTGTCTATTTCCAGTACTTCACCAAATAAGTTGATTGCCCCCTGGTATTCTTGTTTGTTGAACTGGTGCAGTGCTTTGGTTAGCTTGCTGTCGATCAGCGCGTCACCCGAACGGAATATACCGGTTGTTTCGTAAGGCTGATAAAACTGGCTGTAAAGTTGGGCATCGCTCGAGTTCGAGTGCCTGTTTATCAGTCCTGTAATGCTTAATATTAATATCAGCGAGGCCGCAACAGATGCAATGGCAAGTCTTGATGTTGTTATTTTGGTTGTGAACGATCGTTTTTGTTTTTCTTCCTGGTTTACCTGATCAATGATGGTTCCAAGTTTAGCCCGAAGATCCATAACACCTTTTTCCTGAACCGCCCGATCAATTTCTTCGAATAATTCGAGTTCGGCCGCTAAATCCTGATTGCTTTCCAGTTCAGCTTCAAAAGAGGCCAATGCTTCTTCGTTCAACTCATTATTCAGGTATTGGTCTATTTCTTCAACTTTGTGGGCTGTTGAAGCCTCGGTTTGTTGTATGGATTGCAGGTTAGCCCTAAGGTCCATGATGTCGCTTTCAGAAACAGCCAGGTCAATATCGTTGTGTAACTCAAAATCATTTTTCAAATCATTGCTTAGCATCATTTCCTGTTCGAAATCAGCCAGTTGCTGTTCGCTGAGTTCGTTGTTGATGTATTGATCAATTTCCTGAGTTGTTCTTTGGTGTGCCGGTACACTCGCTGCAATTTGTTGCAGGTTTGCCCTTAAATCATGGATGTCTGTTTCGTTTAGTGCATTCTGCACATCTTCAAAGATAGCTTCATCCATTGGGGTGAGGGTAAACTCGTCATCAGAAGCGACATCCTGTGCTTGTTGTTCTTTATAAAAGTGGTGGATATTTTCTTTGGAAGCGATGTTGTGCTGAGCCAGATGAATTTTAGGCAGGCTCTGTCCCAGGCTAATTAAATCGTTGATACTGACCGGTTGATTAAATTCTTTGAAAGACGATAGGTCTTCAGAAAGTTCGAAGCTGAAATATTCGTCTTCGCAATCTGTAATGGTTTCATTTATAGCCTCTTGTTCCTGCGAGATAATATTCTGCAGATTTTTTCTCAGGCTTTGGATGTCGGTTTCGCTGATAGCGTCCCGGATTTCCAGTTGAAGCTTTAATTCTTCTTTTAATTCTGAATCGTAGCTCAGTTGTGTATTGAATTCGCTTAGCGCTTCGCCGGTCAACTCCCCGCTAAGGTACTTATCAATTAGTTCTATTTTATTCTTACGTATCATCTTTCCAAAATTTTAATTTTCAATATCCTCTTCTACTTTTTTACGGGATTTATTTGAGATGTTTATACAAATTTCCCGTAGCACAAACATTTAATGACTATTGTTTTTAGGCGTTCTTTGATTTTTGCCAGTCAAATCACACTGTTTGTTTAAAAAAGCGAGCAAAAATTATACTTGAGAAGTTCGGTTGGTTAGAAACAATCATGAAAAAATGGATTGTCGTTACCGAAATCTTTGGGTAAATGTTCTTGTAGAATTGCTGTAGAATTAGAAGTCAACTCGGAATCTCCTGAGAAATTCTTCGTTCGTGTATTTTATCATTTTCACTCTTTTATTCCGGAAAGGGACAAAAGGTAACCCCTTAAATTTAATTTTTATAAGAATTTGTGTGTATTTCTTCAAATAGATATTCTTAGTAGTGATTCCCTGTATAGCACGACAACGATCTTTTTCAGAAAAAAATCAATCGGTAAAACGGTTGATTAGTGGCAATGGAAAATAAAATGTGTTTGGGTATATAAAATATAGAGTTAAGCGTTGTCTTCCAATATTTTTTTATACTCAATGTCCTGTTTAATACTTTTTACCAGATATTCTTTGCATTTATATTTTCTCTTTTTAGCGTATTTTTCGCTTTGGTAGCCCATTACCTGAGCTATTTGTTTAAGGGGAACCTTATCAAAAAAAAGTTGTAAAATCTTTTGGCAGTCTTTACCTAGATTTTTAAAATGCTTTTGATAGAGTTTGTATTTTTCATTTAAATCTGCTGTTTCTTCAAAACTGTTATCATAAATATCTTCATTGAAATCATGATTGTCTTGAATTTTTTCACGCTCATTTTTTCTTTTTTCAAGCTGTTTCAACCATAGAAACCTGCACACAGAGTACAGATAAGTTTCGAATGAGCAATCAAGGACAAGATCATTGGCTTTTAACTTACGATAGATAATAATAATTGCTTCCTGGAAAATGTCATTTGAATCCTCATCATCTCCGTTATTCTTTTTTATGAAGAAGTTGATTTTATAAAAGAAGTTTTTGTAAATGTACTGGAGAATTAAATTATCATTCCTCAGAATTCCATTGAGAAGCTCTTCATTCGTATAGTTAACCATTTTCTCTATTTAATTCTTTTATGTCTGGAACAGGCGGATTCGCTGCCACTAAAGTTAAAACCCAAACGGTACAGTCAATACCTCTGTTTTCCGCATTAAATATCCCTATAAAATGTTTAAAAAACAAATGAACGGTCGTATTCAAGGGTGGCTATTACTTTATTTAATTCAATTAATCGCTCAGTATTTTCTTAAGTATTCAACAACTGCTACAGCTTTTTAAAGTCCAAATTAATAAACCGAAGAACTAGAATGATGAATTATGGGATGTTCCAAAAATGGGTGTAAATTTCTAAAGTTTGAAATAAAACAGATTTTAAAGATGCTGTCGAATCTGAGATTCTAAGAAGTATGGTGGCTGAGATTGTGTTTTAAAAATAAAAAGGTAGACCCTCTGGCCTACCTTTTCTCACTAAACTAAGTAACCTAACTAAACCTAAACTTATGAAAAAAAACGTACTACAAAGATATGCTCTAAAGCATTAACTTGAGTTAAAAATTTGTTAATTGATGTTAAATATTTGTTTTTTCTTCACGAAGCCCACTATTGTGCTACAAATGTGTAGGAAATTGTACCTTTTTGTTGGGGTGGCGCGGTGTTGTCTGAATTAAAAACAGTACGATCTGCAGCTTGTTTGGCATAAATGGCTAACATCGGATCTTTTAAATCCCTCTCATTTCTAACATTTGATTCAATAACTCGCCCTCGCCGGTTTACAACAATATCTACAACAACCAGGCCTCCACCCTGTGTCAGGTACACGGGTATTGGAAGTCGGCGATGATACCGATCCTCGAGAAAATAGTGAATATTGCTTTCTCCCGAATAAATGGTACTTTTTATCGAATCTGGGTTCATCCCTTCTGTGGTTTCCTCAGGCATCGCAAATTCTTCAATGTCTTTTACTTCTTTTGACAGTTGTTTGTTCACATCCGCTACAAGCTTTTGGGCTTCGGCGATTTCTCGCTGATAATCCTCGTCGAAAAATGGGTCTTTTTTCGGCGCATCATTTACGGCCCGGTTACTTCTGGATGCCAATTGCTCCAATTCGCTGGGTGTTGAAGGGGTATTTTCGTCTTGTGTTTTTTCTTGCAGCTCTTCAGGTTTCGGTTCTTCCAATTCTTTGATGTTAGAAAAGTCAATAATGATTGGTTCTTCTTTCACCTCGCCTTTGGGCTTAACATTGACAAGTAAGAAACTACTAAATAATAGAATGTGGAAAAGCAGGGTTCCTATTATTCCATATATATTTTCTTTATATAATTTCTTGAATTTTGACATGTTCGGCAAAGTTAATAACAAAATGCCCTCAATATGATCATTCAATACAAAATTGCGTATCGTTTTTTTCATCAACAATATTTATTGAAGTATCTTCAGATTTCGATTTTTAGAGTAATTTAAACGAATTAATAAAGCGATTTATGTAGATGTTAAAACTAGTTAAAATGATAATTCGACTAAGGTTTGAACGTTTATAAAAGATAATATTGTGTAAAAAAGCTACTGTGATTAGGGCGGTTAACTTAATAGTGATTTTTTGTTTCGGATTGTTCTTGAGCAGCAACGTTATAGTGGCTCAAGAACAAATTGAAGACTCGGTGGATGTTGACGGTAGCACGGAGCTATTTTATGACTCCCTAAAAAACAAGGCCTATCGACATCGGATTACCCGATTAGTATACAATAACCTTGTGTCTCAAAAAGGGAAAAGGAATCAGAACCAACTTGAAGTAGAACTTTTTCAAATGAGCCTTCTTGAAGGGAAGACCATTGCATCAATTCAGATTCAACAGTTAGATATTATTGGCCCCTCGTTTAGGGATACTGCCCGGACAAGTCATACCTGGCTTGGACAAACAGCCAATAAGTTGCATACCCAAACAAATGAGCGAATTATACGGAAAAATATTCTGGTGCAAAGAGGAGATACTTTGAATGTTGAGCAGGTATTGGACAATGAGCGGATTATAAGACGCTTACCATTTATAAAAGACGTGCGTTTTTTGGTACGACAAGATTCCCTGAATACAGAGCAGGTCCATCTCACAGTTCTTACAAAAGATGTTTTTGCATTTGGAATTGGTGGAAGTGTCAATGGATTGAAGGGGGCAAGCCTGGAAATGTATAACAAAAATATTTGGGGGGCTGGACACCAGATTTCTGCAAAAATAGTTGGACATGTTGATCGGGAGCCTTACGTGGGATTCGAAACGTTCTATAAAATTAATAATATCGGAGGTAATTTCTTAAACATCTCCTTGGGATATGCCAATACATATAAGCGAAAAGGAATAGGGTTCGAATTTGAAAAGGAATTTCTACGATCTTCAACTGAATGGGGAGGCGGATTGAAGTTGCTTCGATGGAAGCGGGCGGATCGCCTATTTGAAGACTCGCCTATTATTCTTGATGAATTGGAATTGGATTATCGGCACTATGACTTATGGGGTGGTTATGCTTTTCAACTAAATGAAGGAATGCCGTATAGAAGCAGTCAGTTGGTTGCAGCCGGACGGGTGCGTTATTATCATTTTTTTGAACGTCCGGAGCCCGACCCGATGAATAATCAGTATTTCGCCAATTCAAAATTCTATCTCGCCAGTATTAGTTTATCAAAACGAAGCTATTACAGAGATTACCTAATCTATAGCTACGGTATTACCGAAGACATTCCAAAGGGATACCTACATGAATGGGTAATTGGGTTCGATGACAATGAATTCGTCAAGCGTTGGTATTCTCATCTGTATTTTTCTTCAGGAAACTTTATAAAATATCGTCCGTCGTTTTTATTTGCTTCGGCAGGTATAGGCGGTTTTTTTAATTCTCATAAATTCGAACAAGGGCAGATTGATCTAACCGGAAGTTATATTTCGCGTTTGTACACAGTTGGAAGAAAGAATTTCAGGCAATTTGTAAAGCTAAATTATATAATTGGTTTAAAACGATTCGATTTAGAGCAATTGTATTTGTCGCGGGAGCGAGGGATTCGAGGCTTTGATAGTAATTCAGCCACGGGAAAGCAACGATTGAGCTTAAATATCGAGTCGGTTTTGTTTACTCCGAAACATGTTTTAGACTTCAATTTTGCATTTTTTGGATTTGTTGATCTTGGAATAATTGGCTCTAATAAAAGTCTGATTTTTGATCAGAACTATTATGCAGGAATCGGGGCCGGCGTTCGAATAAGAAACGAAAATCTGGTGTTCAGAACAATACAGTTGCGTTTATCTTATTTCCCAAATCATCCGGCAGACATTGGAGCTTTTGGTGGAGTGTTGAATGAACGTTCAAAAACACAATTTTATAGCTTTCAACCACGTAAACCTCAGGTGCTACGGTTCGAATAGAATATAAAATAAATCGATCTGTGGGTAACTACTGCGGTTCATCTATTACAGGTAGTCCAGAAAATACTGACTAACTTTATCCATTAAATGAACACGGTCTTTTCCGCGCACGTTATGCGGATGAGTGGGGTAGGTGAAAAAGTCGACGGGTTTATTTTGTCTTACACATTCTCTTAAAAACTTCATACTATGTTGCATCACTACCGTAGAGTCCTGAGCACCATGAATGAGCATCAACTTCCCTTGTAAGCTATTTACATGGTTGGTTATATTTGCTTCCTGATATCCTGCCGGATTTTCCTGTGGTGTATCCATGTAGCGTTCTCCGTACATAATTTCGTACATGCTCCAGTCAACTACCGGTCCACCGGCAACTCCCACCTTAAAAGTTTCGGGGTGGCGCAACATTAAATTAAGAGTCATGAAACCACCGTAGCTCCAGCCATGAGCTCCAATGCGATTTGCATCAACATATGGCAGACTTTTTAAATATTCGATTCCACGCATTTGGTCGGCTGTTTCAGCAATCCCTAAATTTCGGTGAATTACATTTTCAAATGCAGCCCCCCGATTTCCTGATCCGCGGCTATCCATGGTAAATATAATAAAGTCATGCGATGCCATGTAATATTGCCACCATCGCACATCATTGTGCCATGTATTGTTTATTAGTTGTGCATGCGGACCTCCGTATACGTAAATGATAGTCGGATATTTTTTTGTTTGATTAAAATTTGGAGGAAAAATCAGTCGACCGTATAAATTCGTTGAATCATCGTCTGCTTTAATTGTAACGATTTCATTTTTCCCGAATTGAAAATCAGCAACAGGATTATCTGCTTTGTTAATGGTGCGAACTAGTTTCCCATCAGACGTTGATAAATCCGTTTGACCCGGAACATCGAAAGCTTCCCATTGATCAATTAAATAACTGAAGTCGGATGAAAACTTGGCTTGATGTGTTCCTGCTGCTCGATCTAAACGGGTGATTTCACCATTCGTAATTTTCACCTTGTATAAATGTCTTTCAATCGGCGATTCTTTGGTTGATTGAATGTAAACGTACTTTTTGTCTGCTCCATAAAAGTTTGTGACTTCCCAGTTCCCCTTTGTTATTTGCCTAATTTGCTTACCTGAAATATCGTACAGGTAGAGGTGGAACCACCCATCTTTGCGTGTCCGGTAGTAAAATTGATCCGGATTTGAAGATGAAAAAACAAGGGGGTATTGCGGTTCAACATAGGTGCTACTTGTTTCTTCAAACAAGGTCTTTACTTTTTCACCGGATGAAATTTCGTACTTGTTCATTTCCATATGATCCTGTCCACGGTTCAGTTCAGCTAGGTAAATAAATTTGTCGTTTGGTCCCCAGCTTATGTTTGTGAGGTAATGTTCATCGGGGTCTCCTGTGTTTAAAAAAATAGTTTTGCCGCTTTCCAAATCATAGATGCCAACGGTAACCTGGTGGCTTTTCATTCCGGCCATCGGATACTTTATTGGCGTGTACTCTGCTTCGCGAGCCATAAAGTCAACCAGAGGATAATCGTTTACCATGCTTTCATCTTTATGGTAAAAGGCAACTTGTTTTCCTGTTGAAGACCAAAAGATTCCTTTGGTAATACCAAACTCACGACGATGAACGTAATGTCCATTCAAAATTCCTTTTTCAGAATCAAATGTAATTTGCGTTTCTCCGTCCTTATTCAACACAAATAGGTTTCGACCTTTGGTGTATGCAAGTGTTTTTGATGTTTTACAAAAAGACAGGTTCTCAGCATTCTCTGGAATGGATAATTGTAAGGAAACAGTTTTCTTCTCAATATTAAAAAGAACCAGGTATTGATTGTGCCGGAATTGAATGGTTTGTGAATCAATAAACTTAAAGGCAGGGAATCTGGAAAGAGAGAATTCCCGGATGTCGGATAAAGTCAATAGAACATCTGAATTATTCTTATTACAAGAATACTGTAAAAGTGTATCTTTTCTCACAAAAACGTAGTGTTCGTTGTCTCTCCATTGCAGCGATTTTAGTTGTTCGGGGCGCAAATAACTTCGGCTGCCGACTATGGCATCTTTAAGTGTGAGCTCTTTCTTTTGTGCAAAAGTAAAGGTTGAAATCAAGATGATTAACAGGAACGAATAGGCAGTTTTCATGACGAATATTTTCTTGTATTGATGCTACGAAACTAAAATTTTTTCTGATTATGAGGAATGAGTTTCTTCAGTCCTTATTTTATGACAACTTTTTAATTGAAAAGGTTGATGATTTCCTTTTGAGTGACCGCTTGAAACGGATTGTTGGAGTTGACAAATTTTTCGGCAAGTGACGATTTTCGCTCTTTCAGCAGTTGTATTTTTTCTTCGATGGAACCTTCGGTAATAAAGCGGTAAACAAATACTTTTTTGTCTTGACCAATGCGATGTGCCCGGTTGATGGCCTGGTTCTCAGCAGCGGGATTCCACCAGGGGTCGATAATAAAAACATAGTCGGCCGAAGTGAGGTTGAGCCCAACTCCACCTGCTTTCAGCGATATGAGGAAAATTCGGTTCGCTGGATCTTCCTGAAAATTTTTAATAACCTGACTCCGGTTAGTTGTCCGTCCGGTGAGTAGGGAGTATTTCCAGTTTTCCGATTCAATTTTTTCTTTGATTAATTCTAAGTGTTTAACAAACGAGGAAAAAATCAGTACCTTGTGGTTTTCGGCCATCAAACTTTTCAAGCTTCTGTATATTTCATCGAATTTGCCCGACTCCGCTTCACTGTCATCGTTCAGCATCGAAGGGTGGTTGGCAAGTTGGCGAAGCTTCGTCAGCCCTTGTAATATAACAATGGCCGATTTATCCATGCCGTCCTTTTCAATGTTTTGCAGAATGTTATTTCGAATGATGGATTTTTCCTTTTCGTACGATGTTTTTTGCTCTTTCGACATCCCGCAATATCGAATTTGCTCTGTCAGCGCTGGCAGGTCGCGGGCTACTTGTTCTTTTTTGCGACGCAAAACAAAGGGGCGGATCAGCGTTTGCAATTTTTCCTGTTTCTCCTGGTCGTTTTTCTTTTCGATAGGCGTGATAAATTCGCGCTTAAAATAGGCTTGGTTGCCAAGCAGCCCTTTGTTCAGGAAGTTGAATTGAGACCACAGATCTGAGAGCGAGTTTTCAATAGGGGTTCCGGTCAGAACAAGTCGGTGTTTTGCCTTTAATTTGCTGATTGTTTGGTACGTTTTTGAACCGGAGTTTTTGATGTTTTGGCTTTCGTCCAGGATGAGGTAAAAAAACTCCTGTTCTTTTAAGATTTCGTAGTCATTTCGAACCGTTCCATAGGTAGTCAGAATAATATCGTAGTACGAAAGTATTCCTTTTAAATTGAGCGATTTCTTACGCTGAATACCAACGTGTTTATAGGCTTTTAATGACGGGGTGAACTTTTTGATCTCATTTTCCCAGTTGTGAATCAATGAGGTTGGCATAACAATCAGCGAGGCCGCTTGCCCCTGTTCCTTTTCTCTTTTTTCCTCTGAAAAGATGTTTAATTGGTTGTCCGGTTCAGTTGGGTCAGCCACCATGATCTGCCTTTTCATGCGCTTCAGTTTTAAAAGAAGCGTTAATGTTTGAAGTGTTTTCCCAAGACCCATGTCATCAGCGAGACAGCCGCCGAATTGGTGTTCATATAAATGATACATCCATGAAAAACCTTCTTCCTGATAGGCTCGGAGTTTGGCTTGTATATTGGCCGGAACAGTTATTGGTTCCGAAGCTGTTTCGCCAATCTTTTCCAGACGCTGAAAAAAGCTTTTATCAATCCCTTTCAGTCTTTTCTGGAGCAGCTGGTAGTGGTATTTTTTTAGTTTTAAAGCTTGCCCATCTTGCTTCGCAAAAGGTAATATATCTTCATATTGGGTGAACCATTCTTTTGGTAGTATTGCTATTTCACCATTGGGTAATTCAAACTCTCGAATTCCGCTAAGAATATTTCGTTTCAGCTTAATAAAAGGAATTTCGTATTCCCCAAAACGAACTTTGGCGTAAATATCAAACCAATCTTCACTGGTTTTTATTTCTACCTGTAAATTCTGTGTGTCGGTTGAGTAGCGTTTTCCAAACTGATTTTGCTGTAGCTCAAATCCGTGCTCGGCAAGCTTTTCTTTGTTTTTATTTAGCCAGGTCAGCATTTCAAATAAGCGATCGGTATCATCCAGCAGCTCAACTTGTTTTGGGTAAAAGCAACCATCTTTTTCCTTCAAGCCCAATTGTTTTAAAAGCTGAATTTGTTGTTTTTCCCAGTTTTCGTCGCGGTTGTATTTCTGAAATAAATACTGGTTGTTTGCTTTTGTGAGATGAACAAATACCGACGATTTGCTATTGGCCAAATATTCCGTGTCGCCATATTTAAACTTGGGGATGAAAACAGGTTCAAGCTTTAAATTGGGTTCCAAAGAAAGCAGCGGATGTTTGTCGCTATCGTGTTCTTCAATCGAAAAACCGGTCGCACGCACCGGATATTCTCTTATGGTGCTGAGGATAAATGTTTCAAAGTATTTTTCTTCTACGGACTTGGGAATGGTGATAAATTCCTTTGTTAAAAATGGAACCAGCTTTTTAGCGCTAATATGCCGGAATAGGTATAGCCGGTTTTGCCACGCAAAACTGCATGGCTGACTGGTGACTACCGTTAGGTTTTTATGCAGAATATTGATTTTACTCTGGCTATGTTTAATTTCCAGCGAATAGCGTGTGCCTTCCTCATTTTTTTCGAAGCAAAAAGTTGCACGCGAAAATTGCTCGGGCACAACAATTAGGTCCTCGTCGTATAGGTTCGAATACTTAGCCTGCTTGAAAAATAAACGGGTCTTTTGCTGCATCAGTAAAACAGCAATTTGTCGCATGTGCTTATCAATGTACGGACTGATGTGATCCTGAAAGAGTCGTTGATCCAGTTGCTGAAAAAATTTGCTCGATTCTTTTTGCTTTGAAAATTTCTTAAACAACATTTCATCGCTGTACTGATTGGTTAGCTTAACCAATCCTTCTTCAAATGAATTGAGGTTTAGTTCAGGCAGATCATGCATTCTTACCAGCTTTACAATACTGTAAAAGGAGACCTTTTTTTCAATTAAAAAAGCCTGAAAGATATTGCCAAAAGTTCGGTGTTCTGTAAGTCCGATTATAAGTTCCTGAGCCATATTGAAAAAACTGCGTTATAAATCGAGTAATGTTTAAACTGCGTGTTAAAAAAAGTCGAACCTCAAATATAAGCGAATTCTGCCAGAGCCAGCTTTTTTCGTCGTATTTTGACGAATAATTAGTGTGAGTTTAATGTGAAATCAAAATTCAATGATTAAAATCAATAAAGTTTCGTAAAATAACACACACAATGCCTGTAGAGTTGTTTCACATTATTATTTTTGCAGAGCAAGAAAATAACGAGGCGAAATAAACATGTATAAAATAGTTCAAAAAGAACAATTCTCTGAAAAGGTTGTCAAACTGGTGGTTCACGCTCCGCGAGTTGCTCGTTCACGAAAGCCCGGACACTTTATTATTTTACGGATTGATGAACATGGCGAACGAATTCCGCTTACCATTGCCGAAGCTGATACTTTGGCCGGAACAATTACCTTGGTGGTTCAGAAGGTTGGCGTGAGTTCAACCCGTTTGTGCAACATGTCTCCGGGAGATACCATTCTTGATTTGGTGGGGCCGTTGGGGAAAGCAACCCAGATTGATAAAGTTGGAACCGTATTGGCTTGTGGTGGTGGTGTTGGAATTGCTCCGCTATTGCCTATTGTTGAAGGATTTAAAAAAGCAGGAAATCGTGTTATTACTGTCTTGGCAGCCAGAAATAAAGACTTAATTATTTTAGAAGAAGAGATTCGTCAGTGGTCGGATGAAGTTATTATAATGACCGATGATGGATCGTATGGCGAAAAAGGACTGGTGACCACGGGAGCTGAGAAAGTAATCAAGCGTGAGAACGTGGATGAGTGCATTGCAATTGGTCCTGCCGTGATGATGAAATTTACAGCTCTGCTTACCAAAAAATATCAACTTCCAACTCAGGCTAGCTTAAATGCCATTATGGTTGATGGAACAGGGATGTGCGGCGCATGTCGTGCTAATGTTGGTGGTCAAACAAAGTTTACCTGCATTGACGGGCCGGAATTTGATGCGCACAAAATTGATTTCGACGAATTGATTTCACGACTTGGCGGATATAAAGAGCAGGAAAAAGAGGCTTGGGAGAAAGTCGTGGAATAATTTTTCATTGGAAGACTGAAAACGAACAACTGACAACTTGAATGGAAGAGTACCTGAAGATAGAACGCGAAAAAGAGTGGCGAGCAGATTTACGCAAAACCATTAAAAATAAGGAACGGATTGAGCTGCAACGAGTAAAGATGCCTTCGCTTGATCCGATGGAGCGGATTAAATACCAGGATCGGGAAGTTAATCTTGGTCTCGATATACAAAGCGCCAAAGCTGAGGCTGTAAGGTGTATGGATTGTGTGAATCCAACTTGTATTGAAGGATGCCCGGTTAGCATCAATATTCCAAAATTCATTAAAAATATTGAGCGGGGAGAGGTTCTGGAAGCTGCAAAAGCATTAAAAGAAACTTCTGCTTTGCCTGCCGTTTGCGGTCGGGTTTGCCCGCAGGAAAAACAGTGCGAAGCGAACTGTTTTTATACGTTGAAACTAAAAAAGGAGCCGGTTGCTATCGGATTTCTGGAGCGTTTTGCGGCTGATTTTGAGCAAAACAGCGATACGATTTCCGTTCCTGAAACAGCTCCTGGAAATAACATTAAAGTGGCTGCTATTGGTTCCGGTCCGGCATCATTGTCGTTTGCCGGCGATATGGTTAAGCTAGGCTACGATGTCACCGTATTTGAAGCGCTGCATGAAATTGGTGGAGTGTTGAAATATGGTATCCCTGAATTTCGCTTGCCTAATAAAGTTGTTGATATTGAGCTGGAAAGCCTGCGAAAAATGGGAGTGAAATTCGAGCGCAATTTTATTGTTGGTCGCACGGCTTCTTTCAACGATTTGAAAGAAGAAGGATTTCAAGCATTTTTTGTGGCCAGCGGAGCCGGACTACCACGTTTTATGAATTTACCCGGAGAGAATTACAATGGTATTTTGTCATCGAACGAGTATTTGACGCGGGTAAATCTTATGCATGCCGCCCAGGATAATTATGATACGCCGGTACTAAAAGGCAAAAATGTAGCTGTGATTGGGGGAGGAAATACAGCAATGGACTCGGTTCGTACAGCCAAGCGATTGGGAGCCGAACGAGCCATGATTGTATACCGTCGTTCGCGTGAGGAAATGCCCGCCAGGGTGGAAGAGGTTCATCATGCTGAAGAGGAGGGGATCGAGTTTCTGAATTTGAATAACCCAGTCGAGTATTTTGCTGATGAAAACGGACGAGTAAATCGCATGCGGGTGCAAAAAATGGAGCTAGGAGAACCCGATGCTTCAGGACGGCGACGTCCGGTGGTGATTGAAGGTTCAGAGTATGACATTCCCGTTGATGTTGTGGTTGTTGCTATTGGTGTGTCGCCAAACCCGCTTGTGCCATCGGAACTGCCGGATTTGAAGGTCAGTCGTTGGGGAACGATTGACGTTGATCCGGAGACCATGCAGAGTTCGATGCCGGAGCTGTTTGCTGGCGGTGATATCGTTCGGGGAGGAGCTACCGTTATTTTGGCGATGGGCGACGGACGAAAAGCAGCTGCCGGAATGCATCAGTATTTATTAACAGCAAACAAAACCAACAAAGAAAAGATAGAGGCAAAAGCAAAGTAAAATGAATCCATTTTCATAAAGAAATAAGAACAAACAAAGCTATGGCAAATCTTAAAACTCAATTTTTTGGTTTAGAATTGAAAAGCCCTGTAATTGCTGCAAGCAGCAGTATGACTGCCGATTTGAACCAAATAAAAAAGCTGGCCAAAGCTGGTGCAGGAGCAATTGTCTTAAAGTCGATTTTTGAAGAAGAGATTGATACTCAATTACAAGAAGAGCTGACAAAAAGCAGAGATTTGGAGCCCGATCCCGAATACCTGGATTACTTTGATTACATCATTAAGGACGAGAATCTGAAGGATTACACCAACCTGATAAAGCAGGCTAAAGAGGCTGTTGATGTGCCGATTGTGGCGAGTGTGAGCTGCATTAGCGCTTCGGATTGGGTGTTGTTTGCTCAAAAGCTTGCTGAAGCCGGAGCCGATGCGCTGGAACTAAACTTGTTTTTATTACCTGCCGATGTTTACAAAACCAGTTACCACAACGAACAGTTTTATTTTGAAACCATTAAAAAGGTATTGGAAGTCGTCTCAATTCCGGTGAGTATCAAGATCAGCCATTATTTTTCGAATCTTGGCAATGTTGTAAAAAAACTATCGGAAACCGGAGTAGCTGGAATTACCTTATTCAATCGGTTTTATTCTCCTGATATCGATATCAGAAACGAAACGGTGATTGGTGCCGATGTGTTAAGCCACGATAACGACTATTTATTGCCATTAAGGTGGACAGGTATTTTGTCGTCGAAAATTGATTGTCCGTTATCGGCCACAACAGGCATACATGCTGCCGAAACAGTTATTAAATTTTTATTGGCCGGAGCCAGTGCAGTTCAGGTTGCATCGGTATTGTATAATGGAGGAGCTGAAATGATTAGTCAGTTCAATGAAGAGATTGCCGAGTGGATGGATGAGAAAGCTTATACTGAAATTAATGACTTTAAAGGTAAATTGGCCATCTCATCCAAACATGTAGCAGTTTATGAACGGGCACAATTCATGAAATACTTTTCTGCTAAAAGATACTGATTATCGAAAATCAAATACAATTTAAACTTTTTTAATCCGTTTTTTGTCTGAAACATCGGACTTAATATCTTATTTTTGATCACTTGTAGCGAGATCGGAAATATCTTCCGCCTCAACCAGAATTTAAACACATGAATATTCGATTTTTAACATTCATATTACTAATCTTTATTAGTGTTCAACTTAACGCTCAGGAACGTCGAATTCAAGAAGATGGAAAAACATATGTGATTCATGTTGTTGTAAAAGGCGAGACTATTTTTTCGCTGAGCGAAGCATACACTGTTGATAAAAAAGAATTGCTTGGCGCAAACCCTGATTTGATATTTGGCTTGAAAACGGGGCAGGAATTGAAAATTCCGGTAGCCGAAACTTCCTTGGATAAGAATTTGTCTCCTGCGCAAAAGGAAGAACTGCCTTCTTTTCATACTTACCGCGTAAAACGCAAAGACGGGCTGCATTTTATAGCCAATAAATATGATGTTGAAGTAGAAGATATATTGAAGTATAATCCGGACGTTGAGGAGGATGGTCTGCAGAAAAGAATGATTTTGCTAATTCCTGATGCCGCTGACTTGAAACGAATACGAGAAGCTGCCAAAACGAAAAAACGAGTTGCAGCCAGCCAGGATACATTTAGGGTTAAAACTCACCGGGTAAAAGGTGATGAGACGTTGTACTCCATTTCAAAGAAATACAATGTTTCTATTGCATCAATATTGGACGCCAATCCAGAAGCGAACAATGGTTTACCAATTGGCATGATGCTGACGATTCCCGAGAAGGAGATCCGTATGACTACTGAAACAGCTCCACAAAGTGGCTTCTTTACTCACTTAGTTGAGTCGGGCGAAACATTCTGGAGCTTGGAACGCAAATATCATGTTACCCGCGACGTGTTGGAAAAATACAATCCCGCTCTTGAAAATGGGCTGCTCGCGGGGCTGCGAATTAAAATTCCGGTTTCGGAAAAGCTACCTGAATTTGACGTAAAACCTGTAAGTGATGGCCAGTTTCAGAAACATCATGTATTGCGTGGCGAAACTCTTTACAGTATTTCCAATAAGTATGGTGTAAAGATTAGTGAAATCAAAAAAATAAATCCGGTACTCAACTACCGGGGCTTGATGGCCGGAGAAACCATATTGATTACGGATGTTGTCGCTCAGGAACCGCTGGAGACTGATAAGCAAGATACCCCCGATAAGGAAGTTTTTATAGAGCGATCAGAAAATAAGGTGGCGGTGTCCGAGCAAGCAGTAAGAATCATCCCGAGGAGCGTGCCCGAAAGTTGTAAGCCTGATTTGATGGCTGCCTATGATGAATATGATGTGGCTTTGCTTTTGCCACTTTATCTTCCCGCAAACGATACGGTGAATCGCGTGCCAATGACCAAAGAGGAAATGATAATGGATGAAACATTCATGAGTCAGGTTGAAGATCCGGATGAATTGCCGGCGGATACATTTAAAATTAGGGATGAGGAAATTATTTATCCGCGCTCAGAGAACTTTGTTCATTTTTATGAAGGAGTACTTATGGCAGTTGACAGCCTACAGAAAGCCGGGATGAAGATCCAATTACACGTTTTTGATACCAATCAGGAACAAGCAGTTGTTGATTCTCTGGTGCAGCTGGATGTGTTTCGTGAGCTCGACCTGATTATTGGGCCCGTGTTTCCTAATCTTCAACAACCGGTTGCCGATTTTGCATATAAAAACCATATTCCGATGGTTTCGCCTTTGTCTTCGTCGGGTAACTTTGAAGACAAAAATCCCTACTATTTTAAGGTGAATCCAACTAAAGACTATCTGGTTAGGGAAACAGCTGATTTTATAGGCGAAGAGTATTTCAATAAAAACTTAATTGTGCTCGAAATGGGGGAGTACAAACATCTGCCCGAAGCTACTTTGGTTGATCTTTGCCGCGAGAAATTTTTCTCGAACGGCTTCTTAAATGCTGATCGCGAAGTGCACTTTCACGAATATAATTTCAATCGGGAAGGCTATTGGGGCTTGCGACGAATATTAAGCAAGGACCGAGAAAACGTATTTATTATCCCTTCGGAAACAGAGGCTCAGATAAGCGTGGCTATTTCCAATGTCAATTCGTTATCGGAAGATTTTCCGATTACCTTGGTTGGAATGTCGAACTTTCAGCGATACCACAGTATTCAGCCTGAATACCTTCATCATACCAAGTTACATTTGTTGAGTCCTTATTTTGTCGATTACAGTTCTAATTTGACAAACCGATTCATTGAAGACTTCAGGAGTAATTTTTCTGCTGAACCAAACCAATTTAGCTTTCAAGGGTACGATATCGCCTTTTATTTTATGTCGGCATTGTTCAACTATGGAAAAGATTTTAACGAGTGTTTGGCATACCATCGTGTGAAACTCAACCAAGGGGAATTTTATTTCGACAGAGTAAGCCGTTTTGGAGGCTATATGAATCGTGGCTTATTTGTGGTAAACTACACGAAAAATTTCAAGGTCGCTATTGATGGAGTCACAGGTGTTCCCGGCTTGATCTTTGCCGAAGACTAAAACGCGAACACATAACCACATAAGCTTATAATGATCTCTAACGATGCTTTTCTGAAAGCATAAATGGGCAGCCTTTTTCTTAGTTTTATCTAGTTTATGTATCAAGTATAGAGATGATTGCAGGTGTTTTTAACGAGAGCTGCGTACTGGATCTACAATCCAACTTGTAGCTCTTCTCGCAGGTATTTTGCTGATTGGGTCAGCTACGGTAAAATGTCTGATATATAAATTGGAGTATTCTCATTTAAATGAAATGTAATAAATATACGCTTTGTGGATAAATATTTCTGAATTTCGCTTCGGTCAAGTTTTTCGTAGTCAAATTTAGCTTAGAAACGATTAACCAATGACCAAGTTGCTCGTAAATGAAACAGCATATCCGTTTTGTTTTAATAGAGTATTTAATTTATTTCTGAAAGTAGCGAGCCAAGTCAACTTCGGGATGAAGGCCGTCTGTTTTACCACAAAGATAATCGCAGAACTGTTTGGCAAAATAGGGACCGAGCATGGTTCCTTTCGAGCCCAGCCCATTAAAAATACCCATCCGGTTGTATTTAGGATGAATGCCGATGACCGGCCGGCGGTCGTGAGTTGTTGGGCGAATACCTGCCTGCTGATCTAAAATCTGATAGCGATCGTTGAATACCTTGCTCAATTTTTCTTGCAATTCGTCTTTGGCCTGTTGCGTTGTTTCTAGCGATAAATTGTCCCAATCGTAAGTTGCTCCCAGTCGGTAAAACTGCCTTCCTTCGGGCATGAGAAAAATTGCTTTGTTCAATATAAAGTTGGCTGAAAAGTTTTCTGTTTTTATACGGAGCACTTCACCTTTGGTATGTTTAAATTTGATATCCTGAAAATAGGGATTGTCCGAAACGGCATGTCCTTCGCAAAAAATAATTTTGTCGGCCAAAATATCGTGGTAACGAACTTGATCGTTGGTAAGTTCTAGATCCAAATGGTTTATCTTTTCAAATCTTATACATGCCTGTCTTACAAGCAGGGCTTTGATTTTTTCAATAAGAAGCTTGAGATCAATCCGGGCACTTTTTTCAACCATCCCCATCCCAAAGTTATTGTTTATGAACTGATGATGATCATATTCAATTGTAGAGTGGATGTAATCTTGCAAATCATTGTCAATGTATTTCTTCATCCATAATGCGGCATCACCTTCACCCAGTACTTTTTTTATTGGAAGCGGATAAAGAATTTTCACCTCTAAAAACGTTTCCAGTTCAGCATAGGTTTTTAGTAACTGCGAATATAGCTCATCAATGAGCCAGCTTTTGGTCATTCGTCTAAAAACAACGGGATTAATAATTCCTGCAGCAACGTCTGACGCTTTTTTCAGATCTGGATTATCAAATACGAAGTAGCTTTTGCCGGCCTTATTTAATTCGTGGATTAACAAACTTCCGGCCAATCCTTGTCCAATGATGAGGTAGTCAACTTTCATTGGATAGTTAGACAGAAAAGCATGCGAAAAGTTCAGTAATTATAGTTCAATTTCAACCAATACGGGTAAATGATCCGAAGGATAGCGTTGTTCGTAGGAGTCAGTCAACACGCCATACTTCTTAACATCTAGCTTTCCTTTTACAAAAATGTAGTCGATGCGTCTTTTTAATTCGCTGTTAAAATCGAACCCGTTGAATGTTCCGTCCGGACCGTAGGGAGCTTGCTCCGACACTTTTTTGCTATCGAAAAATTCCGTTTCAATGATCTCAATTGGTTTTTGATTGGGAGTGAGATTTAAATCGCCCATTAAAATTACCGGATAATTTTTCTCATTCAACCGATCTATTTTTTGTAGAATGATTCGGACTGAATTAAATTGGGCGACCTCTCCAACATGATCAAAATGAGTATTAAACACCCAAACTGATTTCCGTTTATCGTAGTTTTCCAGTAAGGCGTAAGTGCAAATGCGCTTACAAGCAGCATCCCATCCTAAGCTCGGGTATGTTGGCGTTTCGGAGAGCCAAAACCAACCATGGTCTTTAAGCTGATACTTTCTACTATCGTAGAAAATCGGGGAGTACTCGCCGGCAGCTTTCCCGTCGTCACGGCCAACACCTACTTGGTCAAAGCCCGGCATTTGCAACGAAATATCAGTGACTTGTCCGTACAAAGCTTCCTGAAGACCAATAATATCAGCTTCATGAAACCGAAGTAAGTCGGTTACCTGGAATTTCCGATTTGGCCAGGCATTAATACCATCACCTTCATTATTATATCGGATATTGTAAGTAACCACCTTCGCTGTTTGAGAAAGTGCCGAATTTAGGATTGTTAGTAAAAGCATGGCGAATACTAGTGAAGCTCTCATTGATGTTAAGTTTATTCGTTGCAGAAATCAAAAGCGGGATAGTCACAGTTATGCTTTCCCGGAACAACCGTATGGATTTGGTCTTTCGAACCATGAAGCACAAAGTCATAGCAAAATGTCATGATTTCTTCCATTTGGTTGGTCATTGGAGATCCGGCTACACTGTGATTTTCTCCACAAAAGGTGTACAGCCAGTAAGGTTTGTTTAGTTGATGAAGTTTGTCTGCAATGGCTTTAGCTCCATGTAAAATCAGATAACCGGCCTTGCTTTCATCGCAGTAATGATGGGGCGCTGTGGCGTAGGGGACAAGATTGTCGCAGGTACCATGAAAAAGCAAGGATGGAACGGCTGATTCATCATAAATTCTGGCTGTGTCGGCTATTGCTCCGGCCATGGAAACAACACCGGCATAAGAAACAGGACCAGAATCTAAGCCGTAGCAATAAGGTGGTTCGTAGGCTGTCGCTAAAACAGTTTCTGCGCCAGCACTGCTACCTGCCAGAATAATGTTTTGAGGATCGATCCCAAATGTTTCTCTATTTTCAATGAGAAAAAAAGTGGCGTCCTGAACGTCTTCAACGGCACTGGCTATTGTGCTCAACTTTTCATTGGCCGGGCAGTCGCATCCGAAAGCGGTTTCAGTTCCTTTTCTGGTTAAACGATAGCTCATTGAAACCACTACAAAACCGCGTTCTGCAATTCGTTTACAAAAGGCAATTGTATTTTTCCCATTTCGAGTGCCACCGGAAAAACCGCCTCCATGCACATAAATAATTACCGGACGTTCCAGCTCGCTGTCGAAAGCAGGTGTGTATATATCAAGGTCTAATTCTTCACCATCTTTTTGGGCGTAGGTGTAGGTGTCGGTTTTTACCGAGTCCGTAATTTGTTCCAGATAGCGTTCCTGGGCAATTCCAACTGAAGCGAGTGAAAAAATGAGCAGGGTTAAAATCAGGGTTTTCATATCGAATACGTGTTGTTGGTTGTTGATTCAGAATAAATATGGTGTTTGCTAAATTAAGCAAAAAAAAGTCATTTAATAAAAGACAACTCTGCAAAACAAAACCCTTATGGTTGGAGTGGTTTAATTTCGAAGTATCTTCGAGTAGTTTTATGTAATTTGGTATGATTACAACTACAATAAAAACGATAAACCATGAAAACAAAACACGACCCCGACTATTTGGACTCGATGAGTAAAAACCCGAACAATTGGAGAGGACCTTTTTACTTCAACCGAAAAGATCCAAGATTACTTGTTCCTAAACTTTACCCGGCATTCGGTAAAACATTGAACTTTGCAAGTCCCTATTCCTATGTTTTCCTGATTGCTCTTATTTTGGTTATCGTTCTTGCTCAGTTTTTTCTTTAATAAACTTGTGTGGGTTCGTTATCCCTCCAGTGGTTTGAATTAGAAAACAGGGGGCCGAAATCTAGAGTGAGATCGGAAAAGGAATAAATTCATGGTCATATTTCAAGGTATGTTTTCATGTGTTTATACTTGTTTATTTTTTGCAACACATGGAACTCGCTTTAAATAATCATGCTCCTGCGTGTGAATATTTTTACATGCTCGTTTCAACTATCTAATCGTGTCGTTGTTTGCATGATTAAGAGTTAAGAAAATGATTTTGCGAGAAAACATACATGAAGAAATGATATGAATTGGGATTACTATTTAAATTTCCTAGTTGCCATGTTCGCTATTGTAAACCCAATTGGAATTTGGCCGGTATGGAGTGACCTGACCAATGATGCCGTCAGCTCTATTCGGCATCGGATTGCTTTTCTGTTGATTTTGTCTGCCGTAATGATTTTGTCTGTTTTTTTGGTAGCGGGCAGATTGTTGCTTGACGTTTTTTCTATCAATTTGCAGGTATTTAAGATCGCAGGTGGGATTTTGCTGCTATACACAGGCATTTCCATGGTTCAGGGATCGGCATCGCAATTGACAGACCGAAATGAAGATGGAAAGACAAATATGTCAGTTGCCAAACAACGCTTCCATAAGGTGTTTGTCCCTTTGGTTATTCCCATGCTTGCTGGTCCCGGCTCAATTACAACTGTGATTTTATTTGGTACAAAAGCGACATCTGCTACTGATTATGCTTTTTTGATTGGCGTTGTTCTCGTCACGTTCTTGATCCTGTTTCTGGTATTTTTGTCTTCGCCGTTTTTAGAGAAAAAGGTTGATGATATTGTTTTTACCGTATTTACCCGGGTTTTTGGAATTATTGTAACAGCAATTGCCATTCAATTTATGGTTGAAGGGTTGGGTAAAGTTTTTCCGAATTGGCTGGAAGGCGGATCGGTGCTGAAAGAAGCAAAGGAAGTTTCTTTTATTACAGGATTCTTCTGGTAATCGGTAGTGGATCTCATTAATACGAGTTTGAATGACAACGAATAACCAGGAAAAGCGTGTGAAACAAAGACGGTGGCCATTCTACATGAGTTTAGGATTATTACTTTCGATTGTATTACTTTATTTCACTGTTCCAGACGTAAATAGCTTTTTCAAAGAGGCTTTTGAAATATTGACCAGCGATAATAATCAGCGAATATCAAACTGGGTTGGTAAGCTCGGTTTTTGGGGTCCGGTTTTTATCATATTGGCAATGGTGCTTCAGATGTTTCTACTCATTATTCCATCTCCTTTGCTCATGGTTGTTTCGGTACTGGCCTATGGCCCTTATTGGGGAACTTTAATCTCCGTGGCTGCCGTAGCAGTTGCTTCAAGTATTGGCTACCTGATCGGCCGCTACCTGGGAGAAATAGCAATTGCTCGTTTAATAGGAGACCAGAAAGAAAAACAATTAAAATTTTACGTTGAAAAATACGGAGTGTGGGCAGTTGTTATCACCCGCCTGGCTCCTTTTCTGTCAAACGATGCCATTAGTTTTGTAGGCGGCATTTTGCAAATGGGATATTGGCGGTTTATTGGTGCAACATTAGCAGGAATCTTTCCTTTGGCTGCTTTGATTGGCTATTTTGGCGAAAACAACGATCGATTGAAAACGGGTTTAATTTGGGTGTCGGCTTTGAGTTTGATCTTGTTCGTTGGTTATATTATTTACGACAGCAAAACGAAGTCTCATAAGTCTAAATCGGGAAAAAATAGTTCTTAACGTCCGTTCTTATATACTTCCAGTGCCGCAGGAAAAGGTTGCAAAGCTCGTTCAAAAATACCCAACGAATAGGCAATGGTCAGCCCATAATTGGTTAGTGGAACTCCGGCTTGCCTGGCTTTCATGATGCGCGAAAGCATTGCACGACGGTTCCACATGCATGCTCCACAGTGAATAATGATTTTATAGTCACTCAGGTTTGGAGGAAAGTCGTGTCCCCGCATATGTTCAATTTCCAGTTTGCCACCAACATATTGAGTGAGCCAGCGCGGTATTTTTACCGTGCCAATATCTTCGCCAATCGGGTGGTGCGAGCAAGCTTCGGCAATCAGCACTTTGTCGCCTGCTTTTAGCTTATCGATGGCCATAGCGCCTTTTACCATTTCAGACAAATCACCCTGATGGCGGGCAAATAGAATGGAGAAGCTGGTTAGTGGAATTTCGGGAGGCGTGTCGGCAGCTACTTTTAAAAAAGCCTGACTGTCGGTTACCACCAGTTTGGGCGGCTTGTTAAATCTGGAAATGGCTTCGCGCAGTTCACGTTCTTTCACCACCATGCAAAACGAGTCGCCATCCAGCAAGTCACGAATGCTCTGTACCTGCGGGAGAATCAATCGGCCTTTGGGAGCTTCTTTGTCAATCGGGACAACCAGAATTGCAGCTTCGCCCGGGCCAACTAAATCAGCGACAATGCTGGGGCGGTTGATGAAATCTTCGGGCGCTTTTTTCAATATCGTTTGGCGCAATTCCGCAATTCCGGCCTTCGTTGTTGCCGATGTTTCAACAACAGGTAGCTTGACACTTTCGAGGATATTAATGGTATCGAAAGCAGAGTCGTACAAGTCTGATTTGTTAAAAACGACAATGATTGGAATGTTCAGGTCTTTCAATTCCTGAAGCGTCTTTTCTTCAAACTCCCCCCAGTCGTTGCTATTCGAAATAAGGATAGCCAAATCAGTTCGGTCGAAAACCGCTCGCGTTTTCTGAATTCGCTGTTCGCCCAGTGCCCCTTCGTCGTCAATTCCGGCGGTGTCGATAAAGAGTACCGGTCCCAGAGGTAATAGTTCCATGGGCTTTTCTACCGGGTCGGTCGTAGTTCCGGCAATGTCCGACACAATGGAAACTTCCTGTTGGGTCAGGGCATTCAGGATCGATGATTTACCAACATTGCGACGGCCAAAAAGCCCGATGTGCAAGCGAAATGATTTGGGTGCTTTCATGCAATTCAAATTTGCCCGAAAAGTACAAAGGATCGTGATGCTAATCAATGTTTTTGGGGAAGAAAATAAGGATTGAATAAAGGACTTTTTTATCAAACGGAGTAAAACCAGTATTGTGTCAACCAGAAACCATTGGACTCGAGTCATGCTGAACTCGCTTCAGCATGACGCTTTCTTGGCGATTTGTTTCCACAACACAAGCAGCGAGGAATTAGCCTACCCATGTTGAAAACTCGACAAAAAAATTATTGTTTAGTAAATAAGTTATAGTTAAATTCGTAGAGCTTTTTTCGGTGGTATAAACACCTTTTTGCATGGATATTTCTAAAGTCATTTCAAATTTGAATGTAACATTAGGTTTATGAAAAGACTGATCAGTGTAATCATTCTAATATTTGTATTTTGCAGTTTTGGACAGTCTGCCAGAGTTATTTCAAGCTTCGATATTGCAAGATGGTATCTTGATGGCGATGTGGTATTGATTTGTAGTGTAAATCATAACGACACATTGACGATCGAAGAATATGACTCACTATTAACTGATGGCTTTCATCTCCGTTATAATATTTTTCGAGAGCAGTATCGTATATCAATAGATTCCATTATAAAAGACGATCAAAATATAGCAGGAGCTATTGATACCATTTTTACACCTAAATTTTCGACTCAAGCTAGAAAGGAAAAATTCGAATTCACCGGATTAGATTCAAAAGGAGATTCCACTTTTATAAATACCGTTGTGTATAATGGCGACTTTTATTCTGATGATAGTTATTTCAGAATCGAATCTTCAGAAAAACGATTAGTGATTCTTCGAAAGAAAGAAATTGGCTATGTTATAGATTACCAGTCAAAATGCGATTCCATCACTTTAAATCTAATTCAAGAGGTCGAAAGGCAAGGCGAAGATTTTTTTAACTTGCTGTCTGCTGAAAATTTAAAATCTGAAAGCTTCAAAGTTTATCCTAATCCGTTTATTGATACAATTGAAATAGAAGGTATTCAAGCAAAAAGAATAGAAATAACAGATATTGATGGAAATACCAATAAGATAAAGATGAATGACCCGAATCATGTTGATTTAAGTTATTTAAATCCCGGAGTGTACGTTATTTCCATATACACCAAGACTAAAAAGTGGACTCAAAAGATTGTTAAGAAATAACTGCTCGCTTGATCATATCGGTGTCTGTTAGTTGAGAGTCTGTTGGTTTTGGGATAGGAATGTTAAAACCATAATATGAACCATAATTTGAAATAATGATGATAATTCTTGGATTTATCAGTGCAGTAGAACTAATAATAGTTCTGTTTTTTCTTTTATTTATTTTAATTCTTCCGCTGATTGCACTTGTAGATATTTTAAAAAGCAATTTTGAAGGAAATAATAAATTAATCTGGGTGATTGTTGTGATTTTTCTATCTGCAGTAGGAGCCCTTCTTTATTGGTTGATCGGCAGAAAACAAAAAGTGGCAGATACGAATCCAGTTTGACCCTCGCTGCAGCGGATTGAAAAGCTTCCTCTCCCAATAACAATAAGGCTTTTGTATGGTTTTGATGTTGGGAATAGCTCTTATTCCATCGCGCAGAGGCCTTCTGACACAGCGCAGCGAGGCTATTCCATCTTGCTGAACGACTATTCCATAGGTCAGCAAGACCATTCCAACGGTCAGCAAGACTATTCCCTTTGGAACCATAAATATTCTCTATGGAATTGTTGTTCTGACTTAGAGAATAGCTATGGTTCCGTGAGGCAGCGAGCTTATTCCACGTGGCTGGACGTCTGTTCGATCGTGCATTTTCCGGCAGAAGTTGTTTGCTTCCCTCCTGATCCTTTGCAGGTCTCCGATAATCGTGATTGTCTCTGTTGTGAGTGGATGAGATGCTGCTCTTATTGACGTATTTCCAGCTTGGCAGGATTGCTCACAATAGCAACAGGATGATTTGTTAGGGGTTAAGACGTGACAATTTTGGCTTTGCAGGAAACGCAAACGTTAAAAATATGGAGGAGACTTTTGACCACGAATGGCCATAAAAAAAGCCGGCGTTAACCGGCTTTCTGAAGTATGTTATAAAAGTTTTATTCTTTGTCGTCGCTTGCTTTTTTATCGCAGCTAGCTTTCTTCTCACAGCAAGCTTTTTTCTCGCTGCAATCTTTTTTCTTTTCACATCCTTCTTTTTTGTCAGCTTTTGCTTCTTTCTTCACTTTATCATCCTTGCTCATTGTGCTCACTTGCTCAGTTTTTGTTTCTTGAACATTAACAGCGTAACTAGCTGATACACCAAAAGCGAAAACAATTGCCAACATTAAAATCAACTTTTTCATAATTTCTCGTTTTTTAAAGTTTATAACGGGAGCAATTTATTAAGAATAATTCTAAATAAAAACAACTTTAACATTTATTTAGAATTATTTTTGTTTTTAACCAACTTACTTAAAACCCTAATTTATTGATTGCTTCAGGAGTGATCAGCGCTTCAAATTCACGTTCTGTAAGTAATTTTTCAGTCAGAATAATCTGGCGAATACTTACTTTTTTATCTTGAGACTGTTGAACAATTTGGGCGCATTTTGCATAACCCAGTGCCGGAATCATAGCGGTAATCATGGCTGTCGAATTTAGCACCTGCTCTTTGCATTTTTCCGGATTGGCCGTAATTCCCCGTATGCATTTATTGTTTAAGCTGATAACTGTTCGCTCTAATAATTGTAGGTTTTCAAGCAAGTTATGAGCAATTGTCGGCATAAACTGATTGAGTTCGAGCGTGCCATTTGACGCCGCCTGTGTAATTACCGTGTCGTTGCCAATGACCTGCATAGCAGCCTGAATGGTGGCTTCGGGTATTACGGGGTTTACTTTTCCGGGCATAATGGATGAGCCCGCCTGAACCGGGGGAAGGTTAATTTCTCCAAATCCGGCATCGGGGCCGCTGGATAACAAGCGCAAGTCGTTAGACACTTTAATCAGGCTGCTGGCACAAGCTTTTAAAATGCCGGATACTTCAACAAAAACATCGGCATTCTGCGTGTTCTCAACCAGATTTTCGGCTCGTGCCAGCGATGTGTTTGTAAGCTCCCGCAGTCGGTCGGTTACCTGAAAAATAAATTGACGTGGAGCACCCAGACCACTGCCAATCGCTGTTCCACCCAAATTGACTACTCGTAATCGTTCTTCGCATTTGTAAATCCGCCAGCGATCGCGGTTGAATGCTTCGGCATAGGCGGCCATCTCGCGCCCCAGCGTGGTTAGTACAGCATCCTGCAGTTGTGTTCTTCCGAGTTTAACGATATCGGCAAACTCTTTTTCTTTTTGCTGAAAGGTTTCCTGTAGCTCTAAAACTGCTTGTTCCAATCGGCGAAGCAGAAAGATAGCGGCAAGTTTTAAAGCGGTTGGATACGTGTCATTGGTAGATTGATGCAGGTTGATCTCGTTGAGAGGAGAGATTGTTTTATAATCACCAAGCGGTTTCCCTACCAGCTGCAGTGCGCGGTTGGCAATCACTTCATTCACATTCATATTGGTTGACGTTCCGGCGCCTCCTTGCAGCGCATCGACAAGAACATGCTCTGTTAGCTGGCCGTTGGCCATTTCCTGACAAGCACGTTCAATGGCATCGCTATTTTCATCATCCGACAAATAGCCCAGCTTTCGGTTGATTTGCGCGCAAGCCAGTTTTACCCAGCCATAAGCTTTAACCAATTCTGGATTAACCGGACGTTGTGTTAGCTGAAAGTTTTCTAAGGCTCGTGTGGTGTGAATGCCGTAAAGCGCATCGATAGGGATTTCCTTTGAGCCTAAAAAGTCAGTTTCAGTGCGTGTCGTCATGGTTTGAGTTTCAAGTTTTGGTTCATTAACAAAAGACATCGGACTGCCCTTGGTTGACCCGATCGACCAATTTTCGGGCTCTTTCTGCTGGTAGTCCTTCCAGATCGGCAATGGTGTTTTCTATTAATTGAATACCTGTTTTATATGTTTCGGGCGATGCATAATTATTGAGGTACTCCATAAAACTCGACAAAGCGTTTGGACCGCAGTGTGCTTTTATCGCTCCGGGTTTGGCGATATCCATGAAATCCTGTCCTGTCCGGCCTAACCGATAACATCCGGTACAAAATGAGGGTATATAACCCATTTGAGCAACATCGCGAATAACTTCATCTAACGAGCGGTGATCACCCAGACTAAATTGGCCGGAAATCTCATCGTCGTGTTCATATCCTCCGGGGTTGGTTCGGCTGCCGGCAGATATTTGCGACACACCTAGTGAGAATGTTTCCGTTCGTGTTTTTGCATTTTCCCGTGTCGACATGATGATGCCGGTGTAGGGAACAGCCAGGCGAAGAATAGCTACTATCTTCCGAAATTCGAAATCGCTGATCGCATAGGGTGGATTTGAGGCCATGTCGGAACCTGTTGCCGGTTCTATACGTGGAACACTAATCGTGTGTGGTCCAACACCGAAAGCTCGCTCCAGTTCTGTAATGTGTTGCATCATTGCCAACAAGTCGAAGCGGTAATCATATAGTCCTAACAGAACGCCAATACCGACATCGTCGATTCCTGCTTCCATCGCACGATGCAAGGCCGTTACACGCCAGTCGTAGTTCATTTTTAGTCCACCGGTATGCACCTTTTTGTAGGTTGGCTGGTGGTAAGTTTCCTGAAAAATCTGGTAAGTGCCAATCTTTTCATTTTTAAGTAATTTGAATTGATCGACTGTGAGTGGAGCGACGTTTACATTCACCCGTCTTATTTCGGCATTGTTTTGCCTGGCTTCGTATACTGAGCGAACAGAATCCAGTACATATTGAAAGTCGTTGTTTGGATAGGATTCACCCGCTACCAGAAGTACCCGTTTGTGTCCTTGTTTGATCAGCATTTCTGTTTCCTTAACAATCTCGGGCTGAGTTAACGAGCGCCGCACGATGCCCTTGTTTTTAGCGCGAAACGCACAGTAGGTACATTCGTTCGCGCACAGGTTTGAGATGTACAGTGGGGCAAAAATAACCAACCGCTTTCCATAAATGGTGTCTTTAATATGGTTTGCTGTTTCGAAAAGTTCTTGCAATTGCACCGGATCACTCATGCTTGCCAGTGCGGCCACATCTTGTAAATTTAAGCCTTTCATTTCTCTGGCTTTTGCTAAAATATCGTTGACCGCTTCAGCTGAGGGATTGCTGTGTTTGTCAAGGATATTGCTTATTTCTTGTTCGTTGATGAACGACTGTGTTGTTGTATGCATCATTTTATTTTTTTGCTAGTCCTGATTTTACCTGAACGCCATTGATAGCTCCCAGACGACCGGTTAGTTTGCCTATTTCGTCGGTGTTGCTGTTTACAACTAATGTGATAACTGATGTATTCCCTTTTATTTTGGGAATGCCTGTTCGGGCAAGAATTAAGTCGGCATGCTCGCTAAGTATTTGGTTTACAACACCTGCTGACTGTTCACGATCTTCAATAATTATTCCTACAAAACCTAGACGATTCTGTGTATTCATGATCTTTTTTTTGTGCAGGAATAGGGGAGTAGCAATACAAAATACCGCTCATGACAAAGAACAGTAGTTGTAACTGATGGATATTTAGTAGTTCCCCCTTGAAGTCAGTCTGTTGACCTTCCCGCAGGTTTCGCTGCAAAACTACAATAGTTTGGTCATATTGTATCAAACAACAGACCTATTTAAATTGAATATGAATAAAAACTTTCGATTTTTCATGAAGAGCATTTAAATAGAAATACTGCAAGTTTTCTTTGAGTTTAGTTTGGGAAAAGAATATGACTATTCTGCATGTTGAGATTTTTGAAAAGTTTATCTTCGCAGGGTGAGAAATGTACAGGAAATCGTTGGTCAGAAATCATTTTCGAAAGCTGATTTATTAACTCTGTTGGAAGCAGAAGGGCAGGATCGGCAATTGCTGTTTGAGGCTGCTCAGGCAAAGAAACTAAAAGTGGTCGGAAAGAAAGTATTTTTCCGTGGATTGGTTGAATTCTCTAATATCTGCTCCAAAGACTGCCTTTATTGTGGAATCAGAAAGAGTAACGAAAAGGTTGTTCGTTACGAAGCTAGCGACGATGAGATATTGGGCGCTTGCCGTTTTGCGTGGGAGAACCGTTTTGGCTCAGTCGTTCTGCAATCGGGTGAGTTGTCGTCACCGGTGTTTATCAATCGGGTTGATCGCTTGGTGAAATCCATCAAAAGATTGTCAAATGACGAGTTGGGAATTACGCTTTCATGCGGAGAGCAGACTCCCAAAACTTATCAACGTTGGTTTAATAGTGGAGCTCATCGGTATTTGTTGCGTATTGAAAGTTCAAATGCAGAGTTATATCAAAAAATTCATCCCAATAATTCGTTGCACTCCTTTGAAAAGCGACTTGAATGTCTCAATTTGTTAAAAGAGTGTGGGTATCAGGTAGGAACCGGAGTGATGATCGGCTTACCTTTTCAGGAGATCGGCCACTTGGCAGAAGACTTGCTTTTTCTTAAAAAACTGGATGTCGATATGGTTGGCATGGGGCCCTATATTGAGCATGAAGATACACCCCTTTATCAATTTCGTGAGCAGTTGGCAACTAAGCAGGAGCGCTTTGATTTAGCTTTGAAAATGATTGCTGTTTTGCGATTGCTCATGCCAGATATTAATATTGCTGCTGCTACAGCATTGCAGGCGATTGATCCGGTGGGAAGAGAAAAAGCCCTGAAAATAGGAGCTAACGTGATTATGCCAAATCTGACTCCTTGCGATTTCCGGAAGGAATATCAGTTATATGAAGATAAACCGTGTTTGGACGAAGATGCAGAACTTTGCCGCAATTGCCTGGAGGCTCGAATTGAAATGGCCGGCAGCGAAATTGGCTACGGAGAGTGGGGCGATTCCAAACATTTTAAAGGGCGAACTGCTCAAAATTGAAGCACTTCCCATTGATTAGAACAACGTTTCTTTATAATTGGCATTCTCCATTTCGTGACGCAGTAACCATTTTTTCCGCCAAACTCCCCCGGCATAACCCACAAGCTTATTATGGCGCCCAATTACCCGATGGCAAGGAACAACGATTGAAAGCGGATTTTTGGCATTGGCTCCTCCCACGGCTCGCACCAGCTTTTTATCGCTAAGTAGGTCTGCCAACTCACTATAGGTAATTTGTCGTCCGTACTCAACTGCTTCCAATTGTTTCCAAACTCTTAGTTGAAATTCGGTTCCCGATGGCTGAATTGGCAAATCGAATTGGAATAAACGACCCGCAAAGTACTCGTCAAATTGCTCAGTGATTAGCTTTTTTAGTTTTGGACAGAAATCGGTTGTATTGACTTCGTGTTCCGTGAAATGAATTCGAGAGATAGCGTTTTCTGATGAATTAATCTGCAGCAATCCAATTGGAGATATGTATGTAATAGATGGCATTGACCTTTTTTGTTTTATTATAGTTAACATTTAGGTAACGTAGAATTAACAAAAAAGTTTGGATGAAAATGAGTTTTAAAGGAAGAACAATTTTGCGGTTCGTCTTTCTTTATTGGTCGATCTGCCTATCGGTTACTGTTGTTAGGTGATTGTGAAAATCCGCCTGGAATGCATCCGTTTTTAGCTACTTTTCGATTAAACTATCGGTTTGTGCCAAGCAGGAAAGCGGGTAATTAATTAAAAGAGTCAGCCTTTATGCAAAAGAGAATAGAAGGCTGACTCGAAGAATTTTCTTTAAAAGCGATCTCTTGGAGTATACTTCGTGTGTAGTAAAAGATGAGATTTTGCCCCCAGCGGCTCGCCCAGATAGTCTTGATAAATTTTAAGTACTTCAGGATTTTCGTGAGACTTTCGCAAGGGCATGCTTTTATCTTCGGCATAAATTGCTTCAGTCCTTTTTTGCCTGATCTCTGGACTTGTAGGAATCGGCTGTCCTCCGCCTCCCAGGCATCCTCCCGGGCAAGCCATTATTTCAATAAAATGATAGTCGTTAGTTCCGTTTTTTACGGCGTCCATTACTTTTTTCGCATTCACCAATCCGTGTGCTACTGCGCATTTCAGTTCAATACCATCCAGGAAACTCCACTCTTTTAATGGATGATCAATTTTAATGCTGGCTTCTTTAACGCCCTCCATACCCCGCACAGGAATGATGTCGAGGTTTTTAAATGGGACCTCGCGGCCGGTAACTAATTCGTAGGCAGTTCGTAGCGCAGCTTCCATTACTCCGCCGGTAGCTCCAAAGATAGCACCGGCTCCTGTCGATTCTCCCATAAGACGGTCGTATTTGGCATCGGGAAGTTTGGCGAAATTGATACCCGCTTGCTTGATCATAATAGCCAACTCACGGGTGGTCAGCACATAGTCAACATCGCGAAAACCACTGTCGTGCATTTCGGGTCGATTGGCTTCAAATTTTTTGGCTGTGCAAGGCATGATTGAGACTGAAACAATTTTGTTGGGATCGATTTTATTGGCTTTTGCATAGTATGTTTTCACAAGTGCTCCGAACATTTGTTGAGGCGACTTACACGTTGAAAGGTTCTCCAAAAACTCGGGGTACATGTGCTCAATGTATTTGATCCAGCCTGGAGAACAAGACGTTGCCAGCGGAAGCTTCACTTGATCGTTTTTTTCTGCAACCACTTTTTTGAGCCTGTTTAGAAGTTCTGTTCCTTCTTCAATAATCGTGAGGTCGGCTGTAAAATCGGTATCCATAACTGAGTTAAACCCCAGCCGTTTGAGTGCTGATACCATTTTGCCTGTCACCCGTTCGCCAACCTCCAGTCCGAGTTCTTCGCCAAGTCCAACACGTATGGCCGGAGCTGTTTGAACAACCACATGCTTTTGTGGATCAGAAATGGCATCCCAAACTTCCTCAATATAGTTGTGTTCAACCAAGGCACCGGTAGGGCAATGATTAACACACTGCCCGCAATTGGTGCACACCACCTCATTCATTGCTTTTTCAAAAAAGGTAGCAATCTTCATTTCATCGCCTTTATAAGCAACCGTGAGCGCATTCACCCCTTGCATTTCAGCACAAGTGCGAACGCAACGCTGGCAACGAATGCACTTGCTGTCGTCTTTTATGATTGAAGGTGAAAACTGGTCGATGGTATAATTTTTCAGGGGAGCTAGTCGCAAAAAGTCCTGCGTCATTATTTTATATTCCGAAGCTAGCGTCTGTAGCTCGCAATTTCCGTTTTTGTAGCACCTGGTGCAATCAGCATTGTGTTCAGAAAGTAATAATTCGATGATGTGTTTGCGCGAGTTTCTTACTTTCAAACTATTGGTGTGAATTTCCATTTCTTCCTCACAAGGAGTAGCGCATGCAGCGGCCAGCCGCTTCTGTCCGGTAACTTCAACCACGCACACCCGGCAATTTCCGGCAATGCAAAGGTCTTTGTGGTAGCAGAGTGTTGGAATAATTATTCCGGCTTTGTTTGCAGCATCCAGTATTGTTTTTCCTTTTTCAATTTCAAACTGAAAACCATTAATCGTGACATTTATTTGATTACTCATTGTTTTTCCTTTTGGTATTAGTAAATCATTTCTTCCCTGAAATTTTCGACAATGGAACTGAACGAATTGGCAACTGATTGCCCCAGCCCGCACTTGGCCGTCAGTTGCATGGTTTCGGTAAGCTTCAGGAGTTTGTTGAGATATTGAGCCGGTTTTTCACCTCTTTTTACTGCTTTTATTCCACTGTGAAGTTGCTGGCAACCCACGCGGCAAGGGGTGCATTGTCCGCAACTTTCCTCGCGAAAAAAATCCAGGTAATTGTCTAGTACATTGTACATCGAACGAGAGCTATTAAACAGCATCATGGAGCCTCCGGTGGGTAATGAAATGCCGGTGAGTTTTCCCCGGTAGCCAATTGTTGTTTTTCCGAAGCGTTTGCGGGGGACCAAAAAACCGGATGCTCCGCCAACCTGAACGGCCTTGGTGTCGCCATCGCCAAATTCAGTTACAAAATCCTGCAAGCTCATTCCCAATTCCAGCTCGTAAATACCTGGCTTTGGTGTATCGCCCGAAACGGAAAATAGCTTTGAACCACGAGAATACTGCACGCCCAGGTCGTAGAATTTTTTTGCTCCGTACTTGAAAATGGTAAAAGCGTGTGCCAGGGTTTCAACATTATTCACAACTGTGGCTTTTCCCTGATAACCGAATGATGTCGGGTAGGGTGGTTTGTTGCGAGGTTCACCCCGCTTTCCTTCCATCGACTCAAAAAGTGCTGTTTCCTCGCCGCAAATGTAGGCTCCGCTGCCAAGGAATATTTTCACCTTAAAATTGAGACCTGCTTTTTTGCAGTAGTGTTCAAACTCGCCAATTACTTTTGTTAATTCGGGAACCAGAAATTTATATTCGCCACGCAGGTAAATAAAACCTTCTTGCGAATTAACAACATGGGCGCAAACAGCCATCGCAGTTAGCACTTTATAGGGAACCTCCGAAAGGATTTCGCGGTCTTTGAATGTTCCCGGTTCTCCTTCGTCGGCATTGCAAATCACGTATTTTTTATCCGATTGGTCTTCGGCTGTTAATTTCCATTTTAAGCCGGTCGGAAATCCTGCTCCTCCGCGCCCCTTAAGTTCTGAACTCATCAATTCGTTAATCAGTTCCTGAGCGGGTCTCTTTAAGGTTTTGTCGAGAATTTTTTTCCAGTCGTTGTCATTTTTAAAAATGAAATCGGCTCTTTTTAATTGATATGTTGCTGCAACCATAATGTTGTATTTATTTTTTAAGGTACTGGGTTAAAATATCTCTGACAGACTCAGGAGTAAGTTCCGTGTACACTTCGTTATTGATCAGCATTGCCGGAGCCTTGTGGCACCAACCCAGACAGTTGGTTTGTAGTAGCGAAAATTTACCGTCTGGCGTGGTCTCACCCATGCCAATTTTCAACATGTTTTCAATGGTTAGTAGAATTTGGTTTTTGCCTTTCATCGAACAAGTGATTGTTTTGCATACCCGAATAATATAAGTACCCATTTTTTGATATTCGAGAAACGAATAGAACGTCGCCGTGCCATAAACATCAGCTGCAGGCATGTCCAGTTCACGGGCAATTTCAATCATCGAATACTCCGACAGATATTTTTCCTGTTCGACAACGCCTTGTAAAATTGGCAATAAATTGGTTCGATTTCTTCCGTGTTGGCTTGCCAGATTTTTAATCAGATCTTGTACTGGATCCATGTAGATTGAGTTATTGGTTTTTAAACGATGATAATAGTAGTTGTTTGAAAAAACGCCTAATAAAAGGCTGGGTCGGGTCCGTTGATGACTTTGCTTTTTTTAGAGTGTAAGTAAAGATCATTTGTGCACTTTAGTGGTAAAATTAAGAAGGGTGAATCGATTTATATAGAGACATTTGTCAGAATATTAAAATAGTAATCTGTTTTGCAGCATAGTTTAGTTATTTACCCCATCGTTGAAGTGATTTGTGGCGTCATCGTGCTTATTAAGAATTATTTGATCTTTTAATTCTTATAATGCCCGGCTGAAGTGTATTTTTGCGGAGAAGAATCAACAAAATTATGGCAATAGAAATAGAAAGGAAGTTCCTGATTAATGAGGAGCTACTTCAAAAGCCCGTGAAAAAGATAAGTATGGTGCAAGCTTACTTGCAAACAGATCCGGATCGAACAATTCGTGTTCGGATTACCGATGAAGCGGCTTTCCTTACAATAAAGGGACGAGGAAACGGAATTTCGAGACCGGAGTTTGAATATCAAATTCCGGTTGATGATGCCGAAGAGCTATTAAAGTTAGCTGTGTATCCACCAGTTGAAAAGGATCGTTTCCATATTGTCGTAAATAATCGCACTTGGGAAGTTGACTTTTTTAAGGGAGCCAACAAAGGACTATTTTTAGCAGAATTGGAGCTAGATGCTGAAGATGAGTCTTTTGAAATGCCAATCTGGATCACAAAGGAAGTAACCGGTCAGGAGAAATATCATAATTCGTATCTGGCAAAATATCCATTTTCTACCTGGAAATAGTCGAATGGCTTAATTTTTGTGCGTTGAGCACAAGATTTTTTTGTGTGCGTCGTTTTTAAGAAAAGCCAATATAACCCGTTTTAGTTTATGAGAAGCAGATTAATACTAGCTGTTACTTTTTTCCTTGTCGTTTTTTGTGTCGTTTCTAAGGCCGAAGAGTCGCCTATTAGAAACCAGAAAAGTTCTTCAATTGATTCGGTTCAAGTCAGCGTTGATTACCTTAACCATTTTTTATATCAGAACAGCGATTGGATCCCAGTCGATAATGAGCTTGGGAAAAGCCTGAAAGGCTTGGTTCACTTTGCTGAGGATGAAGATATCGATACGATACTGTACAAGCTTGAAAAGTATCGCATGGTAGATGATCCTAGTTTTTTTTATCGGCCGATAGATCGTGTTTCCGATTCGTTAGAAGTAGCGGGCTATGTGTCGAAAACGGAATTGGATGAGAAATTGAGTCGTAAGGAACGATCCATTCGGTCAACAATCGTAAAAGATGAGATTGCTGTCCCTGAGGAAATTTTTGAAAAACTGGATGAGAAAGTGAATCTGCTGGCAAAGGATGAGGTTGATTTCCTGTTAAGAGATTCTCTTGTCATTTTACCCGATAGCTTAAAAGGGTTTGATGTAATTCCTGATTCAATTATTAGTAGTCCGGCAGACTTTATACGCCTGCAAAAAATGGATAGTCTGAAACGCATACTGCTCGAAGAAGCCCGTATTCATTATAATAATAATATGCTGAATTTTTATATAGACTCAGTCAGCGATGCTTATCGGACTCAGTATATTCAGGAATATGTCCAAAAGGAAAAAGCTGATCTGGTTGATTCAATTCGGGCTCAAAACAGGGAAATACTGAGAAAATACAATCAGGCGGTGATGAAGGCAATCAATGATTCGATCTCAAAAAAGATTGATGTGTTAACCAATTTTGCTAAAAAGGATTCGGTAAATATATGGGTGAAAAACAGTGAAGGAGATTCAACAAGAGTTATCCTTCGCAATAATGCTAATCGTTATACCCGAATGTTTCTAAAAAATGAGCAAAAGGATTCCTTGGGTATCCGTATTCATAATGATGGTAAAAACTCGATGCAGATTTTTATTGATGATGCCGTGACCCTTAAGCGATTTTCAACTCAACAAACAAAGGCTTTCGATTTCGATCAGTTTGAACCCGAGAGTAGCCTTCGTTCAATTGATCAACGCTATAAGGTGATTACTCCGTGGAGTTTAGGGGGCGATGGGAATTTTGGTTTTTCTCAAACTGCACTGAGCAATTGGAAAAAGGGTGGGAAGAGTGCTCTTTCTACTTTGCTGGTTTTAAAAGGATTTGCGAATTATTCGTACAAAAAAGTAAAGTGGGAAAACTCAATTGAACTTCGAAATGGCTGGATAAAACCATCAGGAGTGATCCAGAAGAATGATGATAAATTTGAATTTATCTCGCGTTATGGATTAAGTGCCTTTAAAAAATGGTATTATAGTGCGGAGATCGATTTTCAAACTCAGCTGTTTAACGGTTATAATTACCCAGATAAAGAGACTAAAATTTCAGCATTTTTAGCTCCGACAAAAACATTGATTAAGATTGGTTTAGATTATAAACCGAACAAAAACTTTTCGCTGTTCCTTTCACCTTTTACATCCAAAACGGTTTATGTGAGAGACACCGCTGAGGTGGACCCAACTAAGTTTGGAATTGATAAAGGAAAGAAACGCTATTGGGAACCGGGTTTAAATGCCGATGTTTCGTATAAAACAGACATAACGCCTGATATTTCTTATCAGATGAAGTATAAGATGTTCATCAATTACAGCTCCCCTTTTTCAAAATTCGATGTTGATTGGGAAAATAATTTCGTAATGAAATTGAACGATTTTATCAATCTTCGGGCAATGTTGCATTTTATATACGACGATAATGTGAAATTCAAGGTGGGAGAAAGGGCTGATGGAAGTGATATCCTGGAGCCCAGATGGCAAATCAAAGAATTTGTAACCATTGGCTTTTCCTATAAACTAAATAAACGTATCTTCCGACGAGAAAAAGTAAATTAAGAGATGAAGGATTATAAAAAATATTTTAGTCTGGATGCCAGTCCGGCGGATGTGTACAATGCGTTGACTAATAAAACGATGCTTGAGATATGGACAGGTGAAGCTGCCGTGATGGAGGAAAAACCGGATACTGAGTTTTCGCTTTGGGAGGGAAGTATAAGTGGTAAAAACCTGGAGTTTGAAAAGAACCACAAGCTTGTTCAGGAATGGTATTTTGGCGACCAGGATGCTGCATCGATTGTGACCATCAAACTGCATAAGGATGGGGACGGTACGAGCATGGAAGTTCGCCAAAGTAATATCCCCGATGAAGCGTATGATAATATTGTTGAGGGCTGGGAGGAAGATTATTTTGAATCTCTAAATCAGCTGTTTGAGCAATAAGCCATTCAAAAAATATAGAAAAAAGGACGGGATATCTCAAACTTGAGATATCCCGTCCTTTTTTACAAAATATGTTCTTCTATTTTTTGCCCGAATTGCTCACAAATGCAATGTGTTTGCTATCGGGTGACCAGGAAGGTACATTAATGGTTCCCTGCCCACCATACAGATAGGCAATTACTTGAGGTGCACCTCCGCTGGTGGGCATCAGGCGAAGCATCACTCTTTTGTACGAAGGATGGGAGTTGAACTCAATATCAGCAGGAAAGGATATAAAAGCAATCCACTTTCCATCCGGCGAAATGTGAGGAAACCAATCATTGTACTCATCAAAGGTTAGTTGTTCATGATCGCTTCCATCAGGTTTCATGCGCCAAAGTTGCATGGTGCCGGATTTACTTCCATTGTAATAAATATATTTTCCGTCAGGCGAAAATTCGCAGCCGTCAACATGCTCACCGGGCTGACTATTGGTTAGTGCAACTTCTTTTCCTCCGTCAATGGAGTTTTTGTAAATGTTGAATACATGGCTTCCACTGCGTTGAGCAACATAGAGTACTTCGTTATTATTAGGAGCCCAGCCATGCCAGTATGAGGGAGCCTCTTCGGTAACCAGTTGTGGTGTTCCGCCCTCTAAAGGCAAAACATATACCCTTGACCCACCACCGCCTTTTTGCATTTGGCTGTGATGGCTAATTGCAAGCATCTTTCCATCGAATGAAATTCCATGATCATTATTGAGATTATCGGCAAAATCGGTGTTTAATTTTTCTAAATTACCACCTTCAATCGGAATTTTGTAAAGAGAACCATCCATGTTGAATAATAGCTTTCTGCCATCAGTCATCCAGTTTGGTGCTTCAAAACGATCATTTTTTTCGTAGATGATTTTCCGTTCTCCATTAAAAATATTCATTGTTTCAAGTCTGCACCCAAGCCAACCTTCTTGTCCCGGGTCATAGTCGTCTGACACAGGTTGATCAATTCGAACGTTCCAGATTTTTGCTTTTTCGATTACATCCGGATTATGAGAATTGACAAATAGGCCTGCAAATACTTTCTCCGGTAGGCTTTCCATAACCTGTGAGCCAATTAGCTGTAGTGGTTCTCCAATATGAGCAGCCCGAAAAATCATCTTTTTACCTTTGCGTTCGAGTTGTAATATTTGGTAATTTGGTTTTGGAGCAAATCGTTCATCTTCCGGATCGCGCATAAATGCCCCTTTTAAAGGTCGCCACTGCATTACGGTTAACCCATCTCCATGAAGAACAGCAGAACAGTGTGCATCATTTTCTTCTTCAGAAGCTCTAACCATCCAGCCGATTTTTCGATTCGGATCAGTTCCTTTTTCAACAAAAGAAAAATTGGCTGTCAATATGAAATCACCTTCCAATTCGTTGTATAGGTAATGAAACTCATCTCGTTCGAACCAAATATTGTAACCAGATCCCCCGATTAAGTATTCTTGGGTTTCACTATTGTAGTTTGCAGAACCACTAATCTTGGGGTTTCCAATGTCTTTATTATTACTAAATATACCTGTCGGGAGTTGTGCAAAAAGCGAAGAGAGATTAAAGCACAGAAGAAAGAAAATTAAGTATTTCATAGTTAGTCATTTCGGTTAGAATAGCTAAAGGTAAAAAAATCAGAAGAGGATTTTGAATGCTATAAAGCAAAAATGATCTATTTGTACAAGCAAAAAAAACCTGTGAGCAGAAGCCCACAGGTTATCAGTTTATTTAGCAATCTATTATTTTTACATTAAGCTCAATGTAACGGTTAAACCGGCCATTACAACAGAAACCATGGTCATCAATTTAATTAAGATATTAAGTGATGGGCCTGACGTATCTTTAAACGGATCGCCGACAGTATCGCCAACAACACCGGCCTTGTGGGCCTCGCTACCTTTTCCACCGTAGTTTCCTTTTTCAATATATTTTTTGGCATTATCCCAGGCACCACCAGCGTTATTCATAAATACAGCCAATGTAAATCCTGAGGTTAAGCCACCGGCAAGTAAGCCAATAACTCCGGCAACACCCATTGATGCTCCAACAAGCACGGGAACGATGATGGCAACCAATGATGGCAACAACATTTCTTTTTGGGCTCCAATGGTTGAAATTTCAACACACTTGGCATATTCAGGTGTCGCAGTGCCCTCGAGGATTCCTTTTATTTCGCGGAACTGACGACGCACTTCTTCAACCATAGCACCAGCGGCACGCCCAACTGCTTTCATGGTCATCGCACTAAAAACAAATGCCATCATAGATCCCAGGAACAAACCTCCCAAAAACAAGGGGTTGAAAAGCGTGATATCGTAGGCAGCTGAAAAATCCTTTACAGAAGCCATATTGAGCTGAACGACTTTAATGCCTTCTTCAACGTTAGGCACGACGTCGGTATAAAAAGCGAAATCGCCGACACGCACAAAACCTTCTCCGGCATTAGCAATTTTGCCAAACCACAAGCGAATTTCTTCCATGTAAGCTGCAATCAAAGCCATAGCTGTCAGTGCGGCTGATCCGATAGCAAAACCTTTTCCGGTCGCGGCGGTTGTGTTTCCAAGCATGTCCAAGGCATCGGTACGTTCACGAACCTCTTTGGGTAGTTCGGCCATTTCAGCATTTCCTCCGGCATTATCAGCAATAGGACCAAAAGCGTCGGTTGCCAGCGTGATTCCAAGTGTTGAAAGCATTCCAACCGCAGCAAATCCAATTCCATAAACTCCCATCGCAAAGTGATCAAAACCTCCTGCTGACCAAAAAGAACCAATGATTCCGAGTACGATTGTTACAACGGGAATCCAGGTTGAGTACATTCCGACAGCTATACCGTCGATAATTGTTGTTGCAGGTCCCTGTAGTGCCTGGGCTGCAATCCCTTGAGTAGGCTTGTATTCATCCGATGTGAAATATTCAGTTGCTTGACCAATAATTACGCCGGCAGCTAGTCCAATGATTACAGCACCAAAAACGCCCCAGGTAATCCATCCCATGTAAACCATTCCAATCATTGCCACCAGCACCAATACCGACGAACCGCCGGTTCCGAGAAGAAGCGCATTCAGTAGGTTTTTCTGTGTTGCAGATTCTTTCGTACGAACCATGAAAATACCAACAATAGAGAAAATAATACCAATTGCGGCTACAAGCATGGGGGCAATTACGGCCATTTCGGTCGTCATTCCCGAAACTTGTAATGCAGCAACTGGCAGGGCAGCACCCAGCGCGGCGGTTGCTAGAATAGATCCGCAATAAGATTCGTAAAGGTCGGCACCCATACCGGCGACATCTCCTACGTTGTCTCCTACGTTATCGGCAATTGTAGCGGGATTACGGGGATCGTCTTCAGGAATCCCAGCTTCTACTTTTCCAACAAGGTCGGCACCTACATCGGCAGCTTTGGTATAAATTCCACCTCCCACACGAGCGAAAAGTGCTTGTGTTGATGCACCCATTCCGAAGGTAAGCATGGTGGTTGTAATTTCCACTAGCTTTTGTGCTTCACTGGTTCCGGCATGTACGAAGTTCAACCCAATTAGATGAAACCCGTTAGTCATGTGCTCGGGGGTAAAGATTACGCTGTTTAGGAACCAGTACCATAAGGCAATGTCTAACAGTCCAAATCCTACAACAATTAAGCCCATTACGGCACCACTTCGGAAAGCTACTTTCAACCCTTTGTTTAGTGATTGAGAAGCACCATGAGTTGTTCGTGCTGAGGCAAAGGTGGCTGTTTTCATTCCAAGAAAGCCACAAAGGCCAGAGAAAAAACCACCAGTTAAAAAGGCAATGGGTACAAACGGATTCTGTACACCAAGGTATGCCAAAAGCAATAAAATAAGTAAAAGAATAAGAAAAACGATGCCAACAACTTTATATTGGCGATACAAATACGCCATTGCCCCTTCGCGAACATATTGAGCGATTTCAATCATTCGTGGTGTGCCTTCCGAATTCTTCATCATTGATTTGAAGAAAAACCAGGCAAAGACAAGAGCCAAGATCGAACATAAAGGAATTATCCAGAATATAGCATTCATAAGAAAAATTAGTTTTTTGCAACGCTGTTGCGGTTAGAGATTTATTTTTTTTGTTTTTACAAACAGCCCTCAAAATAGTAAATATTGATGACTGAAAAGTACCCTATCAACTGTTATATGGCAGACCGCTTGTAAGGTTTTTGAAGTAAGTAAAGATAATTAAAAATGGCTGAATCGATTCTTTTTAGCGTGCAGGGATGTCAATTTGTAAAGATTCTAAAGTAATATGTGTTCAATTAACACTTTTGGATGAGGGTGTTTGGGAGCGATCTTATTTTTGAGGTGGCTTTTGAACGACCTCTTTTCCTCTCCACTTTCCTGTAAAGTAGTAAATAATAAGAATAATTGTACCGGCAAACCACCCTGTCGGTTCAGCCCACCAGATGCCATTTACGCCAATGTGGTCGGATAAAAAATAGGCCATCGGAATGCGAAAAACATACAATGCCGTAAGTGTGGTAAGCATGGGGATAAAAGTGGCTCCCGCACCACGCAGAAACCCGGTAAATGTAAACATAACAGACAACAGCAGGTAAAATGAAGAAACGATGACCAGGTAGTCTTGCCCGATTGCAATTACAGCCGGATCAGGGGTGAATAGCTTAATCAGGTATTTTCCGAATACGATGATAATGACAGATATAAAGGCCGAATAAATCAAAGAAAACAGGAGGGTGATTTTAAGGCCTTTCTTTGCCCGATCTTCTCGGAAAGCTCCAAGATTTTGTCCGGTAAAGCTCGAAAGGGCTGAAGAAAAAGTTATCGCTGGCATTTTGGCAAAAGAGTCAATTCTGATTGCAGCTGAGTAGGCTGCCACGGCATTGGTGCCAAAACCGTTCACAATAACCATAATGGCCATCATCCCAAAAGCGACAAACGACTGCTGAAAACCGGTTGGAAGTCCGATGCGTATGCAGCTTTTGAATATCTCTTTGTCGAACACGTATTTGCGGAACGACAGTTTAATAACCGCATGTTTCTTATTTAAATACCAGGCAGCGGTAAAAAAAGCACTGGCCTGTGCTATCACTGTTGCAAATGCTGCTCCCTCAATTCCCCATTTAAAAACCAGGATAAAGAGTAAATCTAAAACGATATTACTAAAAGTTGAAAAGATCATAAAGTAGAGCGGTGTTTTTGCATCTCCCAAACCTCTTAAAATAGAGGTGATTCCAGCGAATCCGAAGAAGAAAAACATTCCCGTTAAGTATATCTTAATGTAACTGACAGCTTCGGGCAAAATAGCAACTGGCAATTGCAATAACCGGAATATTTCTTCGCTGAAATAAATACCGAGTGAAGTGACCACCAGCGAGGCAGCAAGGAAAAAGATAAAAATGGTATCGATTGTTTTGGATACATTCTCCATCTGTTTAGCTCCAAAATATTGCGAAACAACTGTTGAGGCTCCGGAGCCAACTCCAATAATCAGAGAGATGAGAGTGAAAATAATTGGAAACGATGCGCCAACAGCGGCCAGTGCCTCTTTTCCCAGGTAATTTCCTACGATAATACTGTCGACAATATTGTAAAGGTTCTGAAATAAATTACCAATAACTAAAGGGACAGAAAAATTCAGGATAATTTTTGCTTCACTTCCAACCGTAAAATCTTTCATTCTCTTTTATAACAGAATGCAAAGCTGAGTATTTTAAACTTCTTTTCAAAATGAACAATGCGTATACAACATCAGCTGATAAAATGGATTTTTTTCAACTCTTTGGAGATGATTTCTAAAATTTACTGGAATAAACTTTCATGCTCAATAGAATAATTTAATTTTGTATTGAAAGCAATTGATGGTATGAAACGAGCACGTAAAAGCTTTTACACACAGAAGAATAATTTTATGCGAGTTCCATGTGATGCCATAAAAAAACAAACAATTATAATCGGATGAAAAAGCGGGTGTTATTTGTCTGTTTAGGAAATATTTGCCGGTCGCCCAGTGCAGAGGCGGTATTTAATTCTGTAATTCAGACACAAGGATTGGAAGATCAAATTGAATGTGATTCGGCCGGAACAACTGGATATCATGCGGGAGAGCCGGCAGACCGAAGAATGCAGGGACATGCCATTCAACGTGGTTATCGGTTGACATCCATCTCGCGCCCGGTAAATCCCGAAAGAGATTTCCATGATTTTGACTACATTATTGGAATGGATGATAACAATGTTTGGGATTTAAAAAAAATGACATCGAAGCCCGAAGAGATCAGGAAGATTTATAAGATGACAGATTTTTCATCGGGCAATCAGTATAAATTAGTTCCTGATCCGTATTATGGGGGAGAAGAAGGATTCGAGTTGGTGTTAGATATTCTCGAAGATTCCTGTCGTGGACTACTTAAAAAAATGCAGGAGTAGTATTCAGGCTTTCTGTTGCCAATTGCCAGAGTATTTTTCTCCAGTTATATTTTTGTTGACCGGCAGGCTATTAATAGATATTACAAGACGCAGCTGTTCAAAAAGCTAGAAACATTAAGATAAAAATTTCCAACCATGAAGATTGATCAGGCCATTTTTTATTCATCGATTGCAAAGTATTACAATCAAATATTTCCATTAAACGAAAATCAAGTTCAATTTGTGAAAACAAGCCTTGGATCGCTTGATGGCAAAAATATCCTGGACATTGGTTGTTCCACTGGTCAGTTGGCTATGAAATTAGCCTCCGCAGGAGCCCAGATTACAGCAATCGATTTAAATGAGGAAATGATCAACATAGCTGAGAAGGAGAATCATTTTCCCGGTTTGTCGTTTCAGGTTGGCAATATGCTGGAAGCCGGGACTTTTTCTACTGAGTCGAGCTTGGATGCTGTTTTATGTTTTGGAAATACCTTGGTACATCTGGATTCGATCAATGAAATTGCTCAATTCTTTAAAGCTGTTGCCAAAGCATTGAAGCCGGGAGGAAGATTTATGATCCAGATTCTGAACTACGATTACATTCTTGATCATGAAGTGGAAGAACTTCCATTGATAGATACTCCAAAAATAAGTTTTATCCGGAAATATGATTTGCCGACAGAAGATGAAGAGAAGGTCATTTTTAACACAGAGCTGGTAATTAAAAACAGTCGCGATTCCTTGTTTCATGCTTCACGATTACTCCCGATACGGAAAGAAGATTTAAATGCTTTGCTGAAACACTATGGCTTTGAGCGCATGGTTTATTATGCAAATTTCCAAAAGAAGCCTTACGGCGGAAATCATTTACCACTGATTGTTACGGCAGAACGATCAGCTTCTTAATTCGCTTTTTTTAACCGTTTTTTCCGATACGCTTTCCACCAAATCACAAAACCACTGACGAGGACCATAATCAGGCAGAGGCCTGATAGAGGAACATACAGAATGTAGAAGGGGCCAATGAGATGCTCAAATATCCGTCCGGTATGCACTTCCAGTGCGGTATTCCAGAGTGAGATCGGCGATTTTTTCAGAACCTCATTGGGCATTTCCCAGTTTGGCATATTTTCAAAGTTCTGCATGCCGAGACTGTAATCGAATAGATAGTGAGCATTTTTACTGAACTCAAAATATCCGGTAATGAGGTGGTCTGATATTGGTCGGCCGCTACTGGCTTGGGGTGGCTTTTGGCTGAATGCATCAAGTACGGACTGGTTTTTTAGATCCCAAATGAATAGCCCGCTAAATGAACCAACCAAATAGCTGGTTGAGCTGAGTGGCTCTAGCACATTGCACCCCATCACACTCACCGGAGGTTGCCCGCTTGCTTTTTTTAGTGTTTGGCTTAGTCCCTCATTGGCCAAATAAAAACCATCGGGGGTTGAAATGAGATACGATTTTAGTGTTTCGTTCCACGTTCCACGTCTTAGTTTGTCAAACCACGGATTTGGATCGTCTAAATGAGTTCCCGGTATTAATCCAACTTTCGAGTTCGCGATTGGAATCAACAATGGAGGACGTAAAAACATACCCGCTGTCGTGTTCAGAATTAGAAAAACAATGAAGGTGTAACCCACCACGTTGTGCCAACGGAGATTAAGTTTCCGGGTGGCGGTGAGTTTCGAATTGTCTTTTAGCTTCTTTCTTCGGCGCTTAGCAATTTTAGGAAAGAAAAAATGAAGCAAGCCGGTAACGGATAGTAAAATGGTTACCAAGCCAAGCAAGTCAACAAAAAGCTTTCCGGCTAATCCAAATAGCTCGCCGCTATGTAGTTCCCATAGGGTGTTGAATAAACCAGTTTTTCGCTCATAGTCAACAGGCTTGGGCAGCTGAATAACTTCAAATTGGTGGTTGCCGACCGACTTCAGTAAATGATGACGACTCATCACCATCAGCGTGTCTTCCTTGATGAACAAATCTGTTAGCCGGGTTTCTTTTGTGGGTAGTGGAATGTGTTGCCACTTTTCGCTGCCTATTTTTCTTTCGTAAAGTCCAAAGTGAGTCGCAGCAAATAAGGTATTCTGAAATTTTTCAACCTTGTAGATTTTTCTTTTGTCGATTCCCTCAGGAAAACCAGTGTTAAAATCAGCTATTGTATTTCCGTTTTTCTTCCAAACGCCTATGTTTCCGTAGAATATAAAGTTTGCTGAATCTACTGGCAAACCGCCACGCACTGCTGCCAGATTCCAGTTTTTGTATTGGTAGTCGGAAGGAAGCCAGTTTCGATTAATGTCGATGGAAGAAACCACGGACCGGTGGTTCATCACAATGCCGGATAAGGCGAAAAGAATTGCCAGAAATGCAATGATTACTCCGGGCCATTTGTGCAACTTTCGGAACAGTTTTAAGAGTTTATTTTTTCGCTTCATGAATGACTTGTAGTTGATAATCTCATTTGAGACGATCTTGATTTCTGCTTTGCAAAATTAAGCGAAGTCTGATCTTAACATGTATCTAATGTTACAAATCAACGAAATGTTAGTTGCTATAGGTGTGTACGCTATTCTGAGCCGTTGGCAAGTAATTCACCCCAAACCAACAAACCAGCAATAACGCAAAAGCAATCAGAAGGATCCACATAGCCTGTTCGTTTCGTTTTAAGTGTTTATACCGATGATGAATGTAAATCAGGTATGCGCTCCATGTAATAAAAGCCCAGGTTTCTTTGGGGTCCCAAGTCCAGTAATGTCCCCAGGCTTCCTTCGCCCAAAGTGCGCCAAAGAGCAAACCCATGGTTAAAAATGAAAAGCCCAGGTACACGAAATTATCAGCCAGAGATGGAAGTGCTTGCCAGTCTTTATTACGATAATTTTGATAGATGGCTTTTAGAGCTACTAAGCTCGAAGCGGCCAACAAGGCATAAGCAAACATGTACACGATAACATGCGGAATAAACCAAACACTTTGCAGTGCCGGCATTAGGCTTTTATCGTGTGTTTCAGGGTTTAAATAGTTGATGACAATAAACAGCCCTCCCATGAACAGGCTGTATGCTAACAGCCATTTATATTTCCAGCGGGCAAAACTTACCAGCCCAATTGCTGGTAATAGCAAGGAATACCACAGCCGGGTTTCTCCCAAAGTCCGCATGGGCGGACGGTCAATTTTTGTCCATAGAATGATGATGAACAATGACAGGCTCAAAATTCCGCCGAAAGCCAGAAGAGACGGAAGATATTTTTGTATTGATTTATTAGCAGACCGCAAAAATAAGCTACCGACGCTCGCCAGCCAAAAGAACAAGGTGATAACAACATAAACTTCAAAATTAATCCATCCCATTACAATTGTTCCTTTCTCTTTTTTGTTCCATCCCGAAACAAGAACAGTGTTCCGGCCAACAACATGAAAATGCCTAAGTAAACTGCCGGAATCCATGGATCTCGCACCAGCTCAATCACACTCAAGGTAGACCACTTACCCATTTCAGTGTCGTAACTTAGTTGATAAAGTTTCCATCCTCCCAGCTTAAATGGTTTATTCACTTCCAGTGTAGTTTCCAGTTGTTGGCCATCCTGGGTGAAAATTCGAATAGCCGACTGATACTTTTGTGGCTCGGGCGGTAGCATTACAATGGAGTGCTCACCGCTGATCTTAAAAGCGTACGGTTGTTGCCTGAAGCTTCCTGAGCTAACCCAGCCGTTTGTTGTTTCCCCAGTTTTGGTATGTGTAACTTTAAGTTGCGCAGCAGGCGGCGATCCGATTTCATTCACCCGTTCAAATCGATTGCCAATGAGGCCAGCTTCGCCTAGCAGTTTTTCAACTTCAACCTTGTAGCTTAACAATTGGAAAGGAGCTTCTGCAACTGAAAAATACTGGTTCTTTTTGCCTTCTGTTACCACCTTTCCTGTTTCATTATCAATCAATGTTAGCTTGGGGGGATACTCATCAATACTGAAGTTGAGCAACTCAATCGCGATGGGGAGCTCAATCACTTGTCCGCGTTGATTGGTTGCCCGCCATTCCGCCTGACCTTCCTGACAATTCATACTTAGTCGTTGCAGGTCGCTGCTCCCCAAGGCAGCTGCAGTCAGGGCAATCCACAATCCCAGATGGTTTAAAATATAACCTGTGTTTTTTAGTTTGAAGGGGATGAAGCGTTTCAAAGTCGCCAGTCCGAGACTGGATAAAAAATAGACGTTTGCCAAAGCAAAAAGCCAGCTGCTTGTCAACTGATTTAATCCGGTCAGGTTGATGATTAAGGATGGCGACTGCTGGTGTTGAGGGATAATTCCCATCAGAATAGCCAACCCACAATAAAAAGCAGCTGAAGTTACCGCAGCGGGAACCGAGGATAGCCATTTGTGGAAAGCTGATTTTTTTGAGAAGAAATGAATTCCCAGTAAAATGGAGATAAACAATAGTCCAAGAATCAGATTTCCCGGCCACCGAGGAATTTGTGCTTTTAGGGAAGGAAAAAATGCCTGCCAAACGATTCCCAGTATTGCCAATCCACCTACAACAATCCAACCTTCACGATACGACCAGGGCGTTTGCCAGGTACTTCTCTTCGTCATACTTAGTTAAAAAATTTGGGGTTTACACTTAACATCAGCCAACTCCAGTAATTCGTGGCCGTATGATCTCCTCCTTTGATTAATTCCATGTTTTCGCCAGCAAACATAATCGAAAGTCCACAGCTCAATTTAGCTTCAGGACTAACTTTCCAACCCGCTCCTAGATCCAACTCAGTACCCAGATAGTTGGAGGCGTCAGCATTAATTTTAGCTGCTGCTGAAAAATAATGGACGTGAGCATTCAGGCTCCACTGGTTTTTTGAGTAATTGTACTTTGCATAGATGTCATTCAATCCAACATTGTTGGCATGGTTGCCCACATAGAAATAGTCCATGAAACCATTGAATTTATGGTTGGTGCCATACAAGGGAGTGAATGATTTGTTTTTATCATCATCGTATGCAGTTCCCGAAAGCCGCTCGTATCCCCACGTAATTCCTCTTGGGCAAGTCGCTTCAAGCAATACGTTGTAAGCGCTCAACTCCTTGCCATTGCCGGTTTTACCTGTTTGTAGATAAGCATTGGCGGCTAAATTAAATTGGCCTAGTTGAAACCTTGTGTGACCACCCAGCGTCTGACTGTAGTTTACTTCTTGTCCGTCGGTGGTTAGTTGAGGAACGCCGTTGTTTAAAGCAAGCAAGCTCAAACTGGAGTTGTTCCATTTTTTATTAACCCAAACAAATTGCAAATTTTTATAGGCGTCATTTCCGTCAAAAATATTATTGGTTGGATTTGTGTTTCCGTGATGAGCAATACCCAAATGCAGACTAATTTCACTTTGGTATTTCAGGATTGCCAAATCGTGCGAACGTGCCTGATGTGCCCAGCCCACATTTCCAAAGATGCGGTGGTCATCGTAGACTAATTCTTGTCGTCCGGCTTTGAGTGAAAATTCCGGAGTGAAAAATATTTCGGCCCATGCCTGATGTATTGAAGTGGCATAGTCTTCGTTTGCAACTAGCTGTGTCTGACTCCCCCAAGTCCGAACGTCTTGCAATACCAAATAGGTCATAACTTTTTCGGATTGGTACCAGGCGTTGAGTCGCGTTCGCTGAGCTGTGAATAATGATGCATCCTGATCGGCGGCAGCCAGGCTTTTATAGCCATGGCTCAACTCCGTGCGAGGTCGAAACTCGCCGCTCAACGAGAACTGCGCATAGGTTTTTGATATCGTCAGCGCCAGAACGATAACTAATCCAATGACTGATATCTTCTTCATCGTAATATTGGTTTAGTTTCGTTTGATATCCCAGGAGGCTTCTCTTTCTTTGGCTTGTTCAAGCCATTGAGGAACCACTGTTTCTAAAAACTCTTCTTTTTCCTTATTTAGTTTGGCCATATCCAGACCGATGAATTCCTGCGCTTTGGCTTTGGTTGAAATATCGGGGTAAGGTAACTCTTCGTTAAAACCTTTTGAAGCCAGCAAACGCGACAGTTTAATTCTGGTTTCCTGAGCGATGGTAATTCCGGTTGAAATAATCCGGCTGGTTTCAAGTGGAGCGTGGAACGAACCACCGTGAGCTGCTGCTGCATAATCCCAGCGCCATTGTGCATGACGAATTCCCATCAGGATTTCTTGCATTTCATCTTCACTAGCTTCTAAATCCCAGGCTTTTTTGGCTTCAAGGTGTGCGCGAACAATAAGCTCTTCCAATTTGTCACGGTTTTCAATGACTTTATCCTGTCGGTCAAATACATTTTGCAACAAGGTCGCAGTTTCTTCACGGTGGCAAACCTGACAGGAATTAGCAACATTGTTCAATGGAGATTGAATGTGGTGATCGGTAAATTTCTGTCCACCCTCTGATTTGTATGGCATGTGGCAATCGGCGCACGAAACACCTCGTTCGGCATGGATTCCCTGCTTGTAAATTTCATATCCCGGGTGCTGGGCTTTCAGCATCGGAGCTTTACTAATGGCATGTGTCCAATCGCTGAAATTCATTTCGTCGTAATATTCTTCGGCGGCTTCCACTGTCATTCCTTTCTCCCATGGAAAGGTGAGGTATTGAGCACCACCAACTGTGTTTTTGTTGAAGTAATATTCTACGTGGCATTGAGCGCAAACCAAGGAACGCATTTCCTGGTGAGTGGCTTTATTAACATCTTTTCCCATTTTCTCAAATGCTTCGACCAATGCTGGTCGGGTTACGCGAAGATTCATTGTTTCCGGATCATGGCAGTCCGCACAGCCAATCGGATTTACAATCTCGGAACCCAAACGAGCCCATTTCCCTTTGTAAAACTCGGCTACTCCTTCTTCCTGCATCACGCGAGGAACATCCGGGCTCTTACAAGTCCAACAAGTCGATGGCATGGGGCCTTCATCGGGGCCGTCCGGAGCACCAGTTCGCAGCGTTTTACGGATGTCTTCCACTGCATAGTAGTGACCTCTACCTTGATTATAATCTTTGGAAAAACCATACCCAGCCCAAAGTACAACAAGCCGAGGATCAACTTCGAGCATGTCGATCATGGCATTTCCATTGTATTTACTTTGGAATGAAGTATCTGCCGTCTGGTAATACGACTGAAATTCTCTTGGAAAGTTTTCTCCCCAGACCTCGTTGCGAGGTTCAAATTCCGACAACTTCACTTTAGGTACATTAACGAAACTGGCTTCAGCCCGGCGTTCCATGATGGAGGAAGCCAACAGCCCAAGCAGAAAAACGACAAGGATGGTAGCTGCGAAAAGAAGCCATCCGATAATTGGTTTTTGTTCAATGGTAGTCTTTAATGGTTTCATTGTATTGATGATTTTTTAGTTATTGTCTAATTTTTTAATCCACTCAGGTACGGGGCTCTCAGGAAGAGGAACACGGGCGAAAGGCGCGCTTGATAAACTGTTGACTCTTCCGTGAGGGACTTCTCTATGGCACTCCCAGCACTTTCGATCGGTGCGATGCTCTTTATAATTTGAAATGCAGACTGATTGCTTGGCATCCATCAACTGTCTTTCGTGGCAACGCACGCAATTTTGATGGACGACTTCAGCACCTTCCTCTTTGATGAAGATTACCTGAGGTTCTTTTCGAAGGGTGAAAATGGTAGCATGACGCAGCCCATCTTTTGCCTTGAAGTAATATTTATTGAACACGTTGTTGTGTGGTACGTGGCAGTCGTTGCAGTTGGTCCACTCGCGGTGTGAACTGTGATTCCAGGTTGCGTACTGAGGAGCCATGATGTGGCAATTCACACAGGTTTTCGGATCGTCAGACAAATATGAATGGGCTTTGGATAAGTAGACGGATAATACAAAAAGTCCGGCAAAAATCCCTAACGCAATAATAACGGGAATTCTCCAGATTTTAGGCGGATGAAATTTTTTGATCATGTCAGGCTTGTTTTTTTTATTGCTTAAAGCTACGCAGGTCAATGGAGGAAGGTTGTAACCAATGTTACAAAACGTAACAATTCCGGGAAATATTTGAACGTTTAATCCTTATCTAGACTCATTCAAAATTACTCCTGTTTTGTATCAATTTGTTAATATTGGCATTTACGCTTGTACACAGGTAGTTAATGTTTGGGCTTCTTGTCTGGGTATTTATTAGTCTATAGTTTGAATTTCCAGCAAACGTTTTCTTCTACTTTTGCGGCTTGAATCAGAAACGATGAAACCGAGTTGTTTCATCGTTTCTTGTTGAAGTAAAAACAGAACAGACATGCGCAGAAGAATTATTTTAGCAGTTATCTTGCTCACTTCTTTTATAGTGGGACAGTCTCAGGAAAAGTTAAGTAAAGATTTTAATCTGGATATTTACGGGTTCGTGAGAAATGATTTGATTGTTGATACCTACAAAGGAATTGATGCAGGCTACGACTTGTTTTACTTGTTTCCTTTGTATGCCGGGCAAGATCAGAATGGGGAAGATATTAATGAATGTACTAGTGCAACGCTTTCAGCAATGTCGACCAGATTGGGAGTGAAAGTAGACGGTCCCGAGATTTTTGGTGCAAAGACGAATGCGGTTGTTGAGTTCGACTTTCTGGGAATCACCAAGTCGGAGCCTACCTTATTTCGCATCCGCCATGCCAATGTGACGTTTAATTGGGAAAATTCAAAACTGCTGGTTGGACAAACCTGGCATCCGTTCTTCGGCGGAAGCGCTTATCCGATTGTTGCCGGGTTAAATACGGGTGCCCCGTTTCATGCATTTAACCGTTCGCCACAAATACGCTACGATTATAATGTAGGCCAATTTCAATTATCAGTTGCTGCCGTTTATGAAAATCAATATACATCGAAAGGATTGGAAGCCGGTGGTTTCGTTACCGGTAATCAAGCTCAGCGAAATGCGGTAATGCCAGAACTTGTTTTAACCACAGAATATCATCATGCAGGTGTGAAAATTGGAGCAGGAGCTGAGGTGAAACGCATTAAGCCTTGTATGACTACTGTGGGAACTGAAGGCTCCTTTAAGTTGGACGAAACTCTGACTAGCGCGGGTCTTATGGCCTACATTCAATATAAAAAGGAAAAGTTTTCCATTTTGGCTAAAGGTTTTTACGGACAAAATATGACTCACTTGACACAGGTTGGAGGATATGGAATTACGTCAGTTGATGAAGCAACCGGAGCCATGACATATACGAACTATACCAATTACACCAGCTTGTTGAATATTGTTTATGGTGAAAAATGGCAGGTGGGTATGTTTTTGGGTTATGGCGCCAACCTGGGAACTGGAGAGGCATTGTATGAATATCCAACGACAGGAACTGCGCTTACTAAAGGTGTTTTGCCCAATGTTCAGGACTTGGCCCGGATTGCACCGCACGTTTCACTTAACCTGTCTAAAATTCGATTGTCTGCTGAATATGAAATGACTACAGCAAATTATGGCGTCGGTGGTTTTCAGTTCGACGATGGTTTATACGCCGACACCCATCGCACGACGAATAATCGCATTATCGCCGTTATGACATACTTCTTTTAATTCAGCCTGAGTTTATAGCTTCATAAAAAGCGAATTTCATTTTAGTCACTTTGCTCGAAACTCTTCTAGCAAGAAACTTTTAAAGGTTTTTTGTCTATAAAAAATCAATATTAAGTATCTTTATGCCCTTTCTGATGGATTTGACGTTTTAATCGGCTTTTTCTTTTAAATACGGTGGGGTAATCAGAAGACTCTTTAACTTTTTGATAAAATTAAAAATGATAAAGCGAAAGTTAAGCAGCAACGAAAAGTTTCTAATTAGTTTTATTATTGTGTTGATTGTTGCCATTGCTTTTAATTGGAAAGAATTTTCGAAACAGATAAAAGAGGTTTTCGACCAGTCGACACCAACAGAGCAAACTGTTGAATAAGAAAACCGTTGGAAGTCGATTTGACGTTGATGGATAAAATGAAGCTTAAATGATCTCACATTGTTGAGGTATTATATAAAATAAGTATGAAACGAGCATGAACTTTTTTAATCAAAAATTCACAAACAAGGATGATTAAAAAAGTTGATGTGAGAGCGGAGCGGTTCCATCCGTTCTCAAATTTTAAAGTAAGTTTTTAAAAACTTGAAAATTTTAAACGGATGAAGAAAATAGCAATTCAAGGTATTGCTGGTTCATTTCACGAAGATGCAGCGCGAAATTATTTTGGTGAGGAAGAGATTGAAGTTCATGAGTGTAGATCGTTTCAGAGCGTGTGTGAACTGATTGATACCGATCAGGTTGATATTGCCGTCATGGCTATTGAAAACTCTATTGCAGGAAGCATCATTCAAAATTACTCGCTGATTCGCGACTATCATTTGCGAATTATTGGTGAAATATATCTGCACATTCAAATGAATTTGATGATGTTGCCGGGTGCAAAACCGGAAGACATTAAAACAATTTATTCGCACCCAATTGCAATCAGACAGTGTGCCGAATACATCGAAAAATATTATCCAAATGCTAAGATTCGTGAAAATCAGGATACGGCTGCCTCAGGAAAACTGCTGGTTGAAGAAAATTTGACTGATGCAGCAGCAATTGGCAATTTGCGCACCGCGGAACTCTATGGGTTGAATGTTGTCGATCGTGGTATTGAGTCAAATAAAAAGAATTACACCCGATTTTGGATTTTGTCGAAACGTGCTAATCATACCGTCGAAAACAATAAAGCTTCTATTTGCTTTGAGGTTGGACACTATTATGGGGCATTGGCTTCGGTGCTTAATATATTTGCAGAAAACAAAATCAATCTAAATAAAATTCAATCGATCCCTATCGTAGGTAAGCCCAACGAATATACCATTCACGTAGATGTTGAGTGGGGCACTGTTGAGAATTATGAACATGCTATTCATTTAATCTTGAAAAATGTCTCCAGTTTATCTATTTTAGGGGAATATGTTCGGGGCGAACTTGAGATACAAAATCAGTAAAAAACTAAGAGATATGAGTAAAATAGGATTGTTCTTTGGACCAGAAAAAGGATCAGTACATCGTGTTGCCGAAAAACTTGCAGCCGCTATTGGCGAGGATAAAGTTGAAATGGTTTCTGTAAATGACGCATCGTACAGTGATATTGACAAATTCGATAAAATTATCTTTGGTATTTCTACCGTTGGTAAAGAAACCTGGGATTCGGAGTATTCAAATACCGATTGGAGTAAGTTTTTCCCCGAAGTAAGCAAGGCCGATTACGACGGAAAAGTGGTTGCACTTTTTGGATTGGGTGACCATGTCACTTATCCGGATCATTTTGTAAATGCCATGGGTCGTTTAGCGAAAGAGCTTGCGAAAAAGGATGCAAAAATTGTCGGTTCAGTTGATCCTGATGACTATGAATTTGAAGAGTCGGAAGCTTTAATTGATGGTAAATTCGTTGGCCTGCCACTTGATGAGGATTTTGATCCGGAACTTACAGACGAACGAATTTCTAATTGGTTGAAATCAATTCAAGCTGAATTTGGTTTTTAGCTGAGAAACATGATATAATTCAGGCCATCCAAAAGGCCTGAATTTCTTTTGATTTTAATCGTTTATCTTCGAAATTATTTCGATTTCATTCTTTAATTCAGCAAGTTCTGTCGATTTGTAAAACCTGTTGAGAAATACAACTTTCAGGTTTGGCAAATCAGAGATTCTTTGCTTCTTTTATTTATTATTTCTGGCTATTTAGTTGAAATTCACCAGTTAAAATCTCTTTTTTAAAGCTATTTATTAGCAAGAAAATTCAATAACTAAGGCCGGGATGGAGAACTTAAATCATGAAAAAGACACCCATTGATCAACATCTCGTAGACCAAAATATTGCTAAACTAAGAATTGACAATGTTGGTCAGGCTTCTATTCGAGAGGTTGTAGCGCTCGTTAATTTAATAGAAGAAGCTGGTAGCGAGCGTTTTATTCGCATGGAGATGGGGGTTCCGGGTTTACCTCCAGCCGAAGTGGGAACTCAGGCTGAAATTGAAGCACTTAAAAATGGAGTAGCTTCTAAATATCCGATGATGGATGGGATAAAGCCACTCAAGCAGGAAGCCTCTCGTTTCATTAAATCATTTATGAATGTTGATGTTAGCCCGGCCGGTTGCATTCCCACAGTTGGATCCATGCAGGGTACCTATTCGGCACTTCTTGTGGCCAGCAATGTAGACCCCAAAAAAGATACGGCACTTTTTATTGACCCGGGATTTCCTGTTCAAAAGCAGCAAATGCTGGTTATGGGTCACAAATACGAAACCTTTGATGTTTTTAACTATCGCGGCAAAAAGCTTCGTGGAAAACTGGAAGAGTTCTTATCCAAAGGAAATATAAATTCCATTATTTATTCAAACCCCAATAATCCCAGCTGGATTTGTTTTACGGAGGAAGAACTGCAAATTATTGGTGAATTATCTCAAAAATATGATGTCATCATCATGGAAGATTTGGCCTATTTTGCCATGGATTTCCGCAAAGATTTATTTACTCCAGGGAAACCACCTTATCAATCAACGGTTGCCCAATACACCGGCAATTATATTCTATTCATTTCAAGCTCAAAAATATTCTCTTATGCCGGACAACGTTGCGGAGTGATGATCATTTCGGATACACTATTTAACCGCGACTACGATAATTTAAAAGTGCGCTTTCAAAGCAACACATTCGGAAATACCATTACACTTAGAGTGCTTTATGCGATGTCATCAGGAACGGCACACTCGGCACAATATGCATTGGCAGCTATGTTTAAAGCAGCTTCTGATGGGCAGTTTAATTTTGTGGAAGAGGTTTCAGAATACGGAGCGAAAGCCAAAATAATGAAGCAATTGTTTTTAAAACACGGCTTTTATATTGTTTACGAAAAAGATGGAGAAGAATTGGTTGGAGACGGCTTTTACTTTACCATTGGGTATCCTGATATGACAGGAGAAGAGCTATTGTCCAAACTTTTATATTATGGAGTTAGTGCCATTACCCTAAAAAATACCGGCAGCGAAAAGGAAGGGCTTCGAGCCTGTGTTTCTCATGTTCATCGTGATCAATTTGATGACTTGGACAAACGATTAGAACGATTTGCTAAAGATTTTCCTGTTAATTAACTGATAGAAATTGTGAGATGAGTGCCTATTCAATAACATCGCCTGATAATATGACCTTAACTCAGTTGAAGTCATATTTCTCTGACCAGGTGCCGGTTTTATTGAAAAAGGGAGAAACCTTTCTGGCTTACGATGAGCCCAACCAAAAGCTCGGCATATTACTTAATGGCCTCATGTACGCTACTTATGTGGCCGAGAATGGACAGGAATGGATTAGTCGTTTCTTCTACGCGCCTGACAATGCTATTGTAAGTAGCCACGATTCTTTTTTGTCGGGCGAGAACTCCAGCGAAGCGATCCGTGCATACGAAGATTCAGAAATCATCTATATAACTAAGAACGAATTCGATAAGATGCTTGAAAGTAATAATGATTTGCAAGCATTGGTTTTAAGAATGGCTGAAGAAAGTTACATTAACGCCTTAAAGCGGGTGCACATGCTGCAATCGCTTACTGCATCGCAGCGAGTGAAAAGATTTGTGAAAGAACATGGCGATTTGGTGTCGCGGGTACAACGTCAACATATTGCATCTTATCTCGGAATTCATCGAAATATATTTACTCGAATATTGAACAAGATTTGAATGATATTGCGGCTATCTGAAAAACATATAATGATCTCTGAATATGCAACTTTTGTTGCGGATTGAAATGTACTGATGTTTTAGATTTGTACGTCCGGCTGTAGTTTGCGTATGCCTTAAAGCTGGATCGTTTTAGACGAAGAAATTATATTAAAAAGAATAAAACCATGGCAAAAGTTATAGGTGCAGTTGTTGTTGACACGGAAGAATGTAAAGGATGTGGCCTTTGCGTTGTTGCTTGTCCTCAGCAGGTTTTAGGTCAAAATAAGCAAGTAAATAGCCGGGGCTACCATTTTTCCTTTATGGAAAATCCCGAAGCATGCATCGGATGTTCGAACTGTGCAATAGTTTGCCCGGATACCTGTATTACCGTTTACCGGGTAAGAGTTTAATTTCAGTAAATATCAAAAAAGATTCAATAGATGGGAGAATTAAGATTAATGAAAGGGAACGAAGTAATCGCTGAAGCTGCCATTCGTTGTGGTTGCGATGGTTATTTTGGATACCCGATCACCCCACAATCTGAGGTGATGGAAACTTTAATGGCTCGCGAGCCTTGGGACGAAACCGGCATGGTTGTTCTGCAGGCTGAAAGTGAAGTTGCTTCAATAAATATGGTCTATGGCGCTGCAGGTACCGGTAAAAAGGTAATGACTTCTTCGTCGAGCCCCGGAATAAGCTTGATGGCCGAAGGTATTTCATATATTGCCGGCGCCGAACTTCCTTGTTTGATTGTGAATGTGCAGCGCGGAGGACCAGGCTTGGGAACAATCCAACCATCTCAGGCTGATTATTTCCAATCAACAAAAGGTGGAGGCCATGGCGACTATAAGCTTATTGTTTTGGCTCCTGCATCGGTACAGGAAATGAATGATTTTGTTGACCTGGGATTTGAGTTAGCTTTTAAGTACCGTAACCCCGCAATGATTTTGACTGATGGTGCGATTGGTCAAATGATGGAAAAGGTAGAGCTAGGGGATTATAAACCACGGATGACGGCCGAGGAAGTAAAATCAAAAACAGGACGTTGGGCAACCACAGGCAAAACTTCAGATCGGGATTACAATGTAATTACTTCCTTGTATCTGGAATCTTCTAAAATGGAAGAAAGTAATAGGCGCCTTCAGGAGAAATATATTCAGATGGAGGCAGAGGAAGTTAGATACGAGACTTTTCAATGCGAAGATGCTGACTATGTGCTTGTTGCTTTTGGATCTTCTGCCCGAATCTGTCAGAAATCAGTTGAGCTGGCCAGAGCAAAAGGGTTGAAAGTTGGTTTGTTGCGACCGATCACACTTTTTCCGTTCCCTAAAAAGCCGATTGCCGAGCTAGCTAAGAAAGTTAAAGGCTTTATGGCTGTTGAAATGAATGCCGGGCAAATGGTTGAAGATGTTCAACTTGCTGTTGGTTGTGCGAAAAGCCTGGCAACTGTGAGCTATTTTGGACGGATGGGGGGAATTATTCCAACTCCGGGTGAAGTGGTGGAAGCTATCGAACAAAAACTAATAGAAGCATAACGATGGAAGTAAAAGATATCATCAAACCGGAAAATCTGGTTTACGAAAAGCCAAAATTGCTGACCGAGAATACGATGCATTATTGTCCGGGCTGTACGCACGGAGTAGTTCATCGGATCGTGGCTGAAGTCATCGAAGATCTAAATATTCAGGAAAGAACAATTGGTGTTTCACCCGTTGGTTGTTCCGTTTTTGCCTATAATTATATCGATATCGACTGGCAGGAAGCTGCGCATGGTCGCGCACCTGCGGTGGCTACAGGAATTTCGCGCGTGAACCCCGATAAAGTTGTTTTTACTTATCAAGGAGATGGCGATTTAGCTTCAATAGGGGCGGCTGAGATTATGCATGCCTGCAATCGTGGAGAAGATATTGTTGTTATTTTTATTAATAATGCCATTTATGGAATGACAGGGGGGCAAATGGCTCCGACAACTTTGCTGGGGCAGGTGACGGCTACTACGCCATGTGGGAGAGACGCCGAGCGTAATGGTTATCCATTGAAAATTACAGAGCTAATTGCGCAATTACCCGGAACTTCTTATGTTACCCGCCAGTCAGCTCATACGCCTGCTTCGGTTCGCAAGTGCAAAAAGGCAATTAAAAAGGCTTTCCAAAATGCGCTGGATAAGAAAGGTACGTCGTTTGTCGAAGTGGTTTCTACTTGTAATTCCGGTTGGCGCATAAATCCGGTAGATGCAAATGTTTGGATGGAAGAGAATATGTTTCCATACTATCCGGTGGGTGATATGAAAGATGCTGAACGCGATTCGAAGGAAGCTCATCTGAAAAAGAATTAAAAAAAAACTGAAATCATGACTGAAGAAATTATAATTGCCGGTTTTGGTGGACAAGGAGTCTTGTCAATGGGGAAAATTCTCGCCTATTCAGGAGTAATGCAAGATCAGGAAGTTACTTGGTTCCCGTCATACGGACCGGAGATGCGCGGCGGAACAGCTAATGTGACTGTTATCATGAGCGACAACAGAATCAGTTCCCCAATTCTGCATGAGTTTGATACAGCCATTATCCTAAATCAGCAATCCATGGATAAGTTTGAAAAAACGGTCAAGGCCGGTGGCGTGTTGCTTTACGATCCGAATGGTATTGTTCATCCTCCAACACGCACAGATATTAATGTGTATAAGATTGAAGGTACGAAGATCGCTGCTGATCTGGGAAATGTTAAAACATTCAATATGGTCGTTCTGGGCGCTTATCTAAAAGCAAAGCCAGTTGTAAAAATGGAAAGTATCAGAAAAGGATTGGAAAAGTCGTTACCTGAACGCCATCATAAATTGATTCCTTTAAATCTTCAAGCGATTGATGCCGGACAGGAAAAACTGGAAGCCGTCAATTTACTCAGTTAGATCGCGGCGAAATTGTCAATGAAAAAGCCGTTGTTGAATAATTTCAGCAACGGCTTTTTTATGTGGGGGTATTTTAATGGATCGTTTTATTTATTTATATGCGTTTTTTACGTCCATTAACCAAGCTGTAGACTGGCTTTTCTTTAGCTGGAAATAAATTGATGATCTTGATTTGGTTGGAGTTTATTTCTCCATTTTCAAATGCGTGTATTTTTCTCATCTTCAGGTGCATTAAACCAACTGTAGCATAGCTGGCAATAATTACCAGAACAAAACTGACCGTAATATTAAAATATAAGCTTAAGGTTGATGCAAGCATGATAAAAAATACCGTATAAGCAACAAGAAAACTACTTGCTTGAATATGAGTCAATCGTGATTTTATTAACAAGTGATGGAGATGGTTCATGTCAGGCGAAAAAGGCGACTTTTTATTGTAAATCCTAATTGTGAAAACCCTTAGCGTGTCAGTGATTGGAATAATGAGTAATGACAATGCTAGTAACGGGGCTTGCTCAATACGAAATTCAGAGGTTGATATCGAATTTAGATGAATAAACTTAATAATCATTGCCGATACGACAACTCCCAGAATAAGTGACCCGGTATCACCCATGAAAATTTTGTTTTTGCCACCCCAAAGATTAAATCGAAGAAAGGCTAAAAGGCTTCCTGCAAGTGCAGTGCATATCACTCCATATGCAATATTCCCAGTCATATAAAACCAGACTCCCAGGCAAGAACTTACCAATAGTGTTATTCCCGATGCTAAACCATCAATTCCATCAATAAGGTTAATGGCATTGATTAGAAATAAGAAAATAAGGATTGAAAGAGGAATGCTTATCGCAGGAATAAGATGGTGAATTCCAAATAATCCATAGAGTTCTGTAATTTGATATTTACCCAGTACAACCAAAATTGCTGCTGCGATAATTTGAACCGCAAATTTTTTCTTGGCCGAAATAATTAAAATATCATCCTTCAAACCAATAAAAAACATCAATATAATTGCTGCGAATAAGAAACGTAGCTCAACCGCAGTTTCGGTAGGCATAAACAGCAGAGAACTGAGGTTCAGACCTATGAAAATTGCGATTCCGCCTAATGTTGGAACAACTGCCTTATTCAACTTTCGGTGGTCGGGTACATCCATTAAGTTTTTTACGTTTGAAACCTTGACAATTGGAGGAATCACGACATAGGTTAATATAAAACTCGTAATAATATTGAAAAAAAGAGATATGGTCACGCTATTTTGTTTTTTAATTCGCGGTAAAAGTAGGCATTCCTATTTACTTTAATTTTAACTGATTGTTTTATTTCATGAGTGGTGTATTTTGCTGTGTGAAACACCCCTTTTTTCACACGAACGGCACATTTTGCTATGAACGAGGTGTTTTTTTTGTCTTGGATTAAATACCCGACTGTTGATTAATTTCGATCTTATTTACAGTAAAATGATCAAAAAACAAACAGATGAGTGTCTAATTGTTGTTTAGAAGATTGAGGATAGTACAAAAAATAGAATGCTGAATAGATATGCCGGATTTGCCTAAGGAGTGGTTTTGTTTAAAATAATATTTCTAGCTATGCTTTAGCTGCTGTCAGTTGGTTTGTTATTTTAAAGTGAAATTTACTTGAGTATAGGATGTCATTAGTCATCGAGTTTATAAATTATGCTTATTTATTTTTTATAAATAGATGGCGGGATTGATGAGAGAAATTGCTACAAATATCGAGCTGTATTTTCTTTATAGGACGTGTAATCTTTTGGGAACGAATTTTCGAGGTATTTTTCTTCATTTAAAATAATGAAATGATGGGTGAGTAGATTGAGCGCAATCAAAAAAGCAATTAACAGACTTGGCATAATTAGAAAACAAGCGGCGTAATAAAAGAAAAAACTGGTATACATGGGATTGCGGCTTATTTTGTACACTCCTTTTGTTTGCAGGGCGTGTTCCTTTGTTGGGAGTCCCATTCGGGTGAAAATACTGAGTGAATAGTAGGCCGGAATCAACAATAAGTTTCCTGCGAAAACGAATACCAAGCCAAGTAGTCTCTGAACTTCAGGGATTTCATTTTGAATAAGCCATGGAAAATAATGGAAAAAATCCTCCTTTAAACTAGCCAGGAATAAACTAAGCAATAGGAATGCGATCGTAAATTTAGTAAAGTAAAAAAGCCAGGCTGTAATTGAAGGTTTCCCAATTGCTCCTTGTCCGTTTCGCAAAAGTTGGTAGCCCAGCAGCGCTGTTGCTACCATCGGGAGTGCGCTAATAACAATTAGTCCTGTCTGTATGAGTGACATGTTTATACTTCACCTTTAAATTGATAGCCAATCTCATTAATCGTCTTCTCAATTTCTTTGAGATTAATATTGTTGCCTTTCACCTTTACTGTCGACGTGTTTTTATCGGCAAATACTTCGTCAATGCCGCTTAGTTTCGACAAGTTCTTAGTAACGCTGGCCTCACAATGAGAGCAGGTCATTCCTTCAACTTTCATGGTTTTTAAATTCATTTTGTCTGTCGTTTTTGATTTTTCAAAGCGTTCGTAAAAGTAACCAAGTATGAGTGAGCTTATTAGCAATATCGATGAGGAAATTTGAAGCCATTTGGGTAGCATTTCATGTTCTCCATCGCCATGAATGTGTACAATCTGATTCATGAAAAGATCAGTTGGTAGTAACCAATTCGTTAGCTGCCCAAATAAAATTGCTCCGCCAATGATTGTCCCCAGATATATGATTAGAGATTTTCGTCCCATGGTATTACCGATTACAGTCATTGTGGCCACGTTAGTTGCCGGACCTGCCATCAGGAAAACTAAAGCTGCTCCCGGTGAAACGCCTTTCATCAGAAGAACGGCGGCAATGGGGATTGAACCGGTTGCGCAAATGTATATTGGAACCGATGCAGCCAGAATAATCAGTATTTCCAAAATTCCCCATCCTTGAAATGAGCTGAAGAAATCATCAGGCAAAATAACTGAAATTAGCGCTGCTGTTAAAAATCCAATGATCAACCATTTGGCAATGTCTTGTAATAATTCGATAAAAGCGTAATGGCTTGCACGGACCACTGCATTGCCTTTGGGTTTTGGTTTGTCGTCGCATCCGCAGGAATCATCATCGCATGTTTTGGCGGATTCACTTTTCGAATTCGTTGAAGATAGAATACTTGTTTTCGGTTGACTTGTAGATGATGTGTCCATTGTGAACCCTCCGGCAAATGCAGCTTTCGGGGTATCTTTGGGTGTTGCCTTTTCTTTAACCAACCAGTTCGTTAAAATTCCTCCAACTATTCCAGTAACAAAGGCAACAATTGGCCGGAGAATGGCAAACGGCCAGCCGAGCATGGAGTAGGTGGCAAAAATTGAATCGACCCCTGTTTGCGGAGTTGATATTAAAAAGGAATTTGTGGCTCCTTTTGATGCTCCATTTCTGAAAAATGAAATTCCTGTTGGAATGACTCCGCATGAGCATAATGGCATTGGAATACCTAGCAGCGAAGCGTTTAATGCTGATTTAGTTGTTGGCTTTCCCATGTACTTTTGCACTTTCTCGTCAGGAAAAAAGACCTTTAACAATCCGGCAAAAACCAATCCCAGGATCAGCCAAGGCGCCATTTCATTCAACAAATAAATTAATTCGGCGAAATAATTAATTAAAAACTCTTTCATCATTTTCCTCCCTCTTTCGAAGAACAAAATTAGAATTCTTTCAGTATTAAATGAAATAACAGTATGAAAAATTTAAATATCTACATATTTGTTAATCTATACTGTTGACTCTGGGGGTTCGTTTGCACGCTCACCTCAAGCAGGTCATTTGTAACTCGAATTGATAAGCAGTTGCTAGTTGTCTTCCGGCTTTTCGACATACAATTGGGCCGCTTCGTCCCGTATAACCACGATTTTCTCTTCACGGTCAATCACCCCCTGGATGGAAACAGCATCATAAATCTTATTGTCAATTTTCACTTTTCCAGAAGGGCGAAGTACGGTAAAAGCCACACCCTCTTTGCCTGTGAGTGTTTTCTGATTGTCCACGCCCACATACCCTTCATTTTTATCCTGAATGGTATTTAGGGAGAGGTTTTTGAAAGCACCAGAGTTAGCAGTGAAAATCTTTTTGCTGATAACGAGACTGAGCATGAATCCTCCGAAAAGTGCAACAATTACGGTTGTCAATGCGGTTAGTATTTTATCAGGATGTACGGCTTCAAAATCGAAATTGATATTGTCGACTAAGCTTAAAACCAGTCCGGTAAAGCTGAGTGTGATGCCAAACAGTCCGGCCACTCCAAAGCCGGGAATCACAAAAATCTCCAGAGCGATTAAAATGAGTCCGACGACAAAAATCAATATTTCCCAGTTGGCTGCAAGCCCTTCAAGATATAGTGGAGCAAAGTAGGCAAAAGCGGCTGCTACAGCAATTATTAGCGGGAATCCGATACCCGGAGTTTGCATTTCAAAATAAATGCCGCCTAGAATAATCATAATGAGTAAACCCGAAACCATTGGGTTAACCAGAATACCGATGAATTTTTCCAATGCACTTGGTTTGTATTCAATTAGTTCATATTCTGTTATTCCTATTTGTTCCAACACTTCGGGTACGTTCTCAGCAATGCCTTCACAAAAACCGTGTTCCATTGCTTCGGAAGGGGTGAAGGTGAGCACTTTACCCGTGTCGATAATTCCGGGAATGTACACCCGTTCGTCAACCATGGCTTCGGCAATTTTAGGATCGCGGAACCAACGGAAGGTGGTGTCTTGCCCACTGATAATGGTATCTCCGCCATGTGATTCGGCTGTTGCCCGCATGGTGGAGCGCATGTAAGATTGGTATTTGTCGGGCATTTGCTCCCCAGTTTGGTTCACCACCGTTGCAGCACCAATCGATCCGCCGGGGCGCATGTAAATGCTATCGCAGGCAATTGAAATTAAAGCGCCGGCGCTCGCTGCATTGTTGTCGATAAATACATAAACCGGAAGTCTGCTATTCAAAATTTTAGTCCGAATTGAGTCAGCGTCCAGTACCGTTCCACCATAGGTATTCATATGAATCAGAATCAAGTCGGCTTTCAAACTATCTGCTTCTTCAAAAGCTTGTTTGGTTTGACGCCAAATGGCAGGAGCTATATTTTCTTTGATGTTGAACTTGTAAACAAGTTTCCTGGGTGTCCCTGTTTCTGATTTCTGGGCAAAAGTTGTAAAAATGACGGCGAATAATAGGATGACAGCCAGTTTAAATCCTGATTTCATTTTCATGGTTTTTGTGTTGTACTTTTCAAAGTTAAGCTTTTACTGGTTACTTCACTACCTAAATTTATAGTGCCTTATTCTTTTTTCTGCTTAACCTTGATTAATTCCGACGTGTCATATCCTCGGGCTTGTGCTTGTTGAACAAGCATGTCATATGTATTTTCTTCTAGTTGAGGAGTTCTACTTAATATCCATAAATACTTGGGCGTTGAACTTCCCACCAGTGCGTGCTGATAGTTGTCATCTAATTCCAAAATATTGTATTCAGAATAGAAGAAGAGAAAGAAACTAACCTTTAGCTTGCCGGGCTCTTCCGGGTTCGGTATTTTAGCCTTTCCGGTTGCTTCTTTAAACTTGCCGTCAAACGTATTTTTATATCCTGCATTGATGACTTTTAATTTGCCATCATCCCGAAGTTTATAAGTTGCTGTTACGCCGATTAAATCTTTTTCAAATCGATTGGGCAGGCGTGCTATTTCATGCCAGGTGCCGATGTAACGTTCAATGTCGAGATGCTGCACGGTTGTTTTATCGATCATATTTTTAGGGGATTCACAATTTATAAATAGAAAAGCGAGGGTCGTAATAAATGGGAAGATTCGTGCTGTCATATATTAATTTAAAGAATGTTTTAACGACTGATTTAAAAGTAATCAATTTTGAATCATTCTTAAAATGTTACGAAACTAAATCCATCGGTTTCCGGATAATTGTCAGTAAAAATATTTGCTACCTTTGTGGCTCGAAAAATTAAAATCATGGAACTGAATTTATTGACTGCTATTACACCCATTGATGGTCGTTACCGATCGAAAGTTGAAAATCTGCAAAATTACTTTTCAGAGTATGCCCTGATTAAATACAGGGTATTGGTTGAGGTTGAATATTTTATAGCCTTATGCGAGTTACCGTTGCCTCAATTGGCTGAATTTGATAAAGGCTTATTTGAAAAGCTTCGTCAGGTGGTGGCAGACTTTTCGGTGGACGATGCACAACGCGTGAAGGATATCGAAAAGGTGACCAACCATGATGTGAAGGCAGTTGAATATTTTTTGAAAGAGGAATTTGACAAATTAGGAATCGAAGATTACAAGGAGTTTATTCATTTTGGATTAACCTCGCAGGATATTAATAATACTGCTGTTCCAAAATCCATTCAAGATGCATTGGATCAGGAATACTATCCGAGTATCAACGATTTGGTTGCTACCTTGGATGAATTGGCTGAGGCATGGAAAGATGTTTCGATGTTGGCGAAAACGCATGGGCAGCCTGCTTCTCCTACAAATTTAGGGAAGGAAATTCGTGTGTTTTCTGAGCGTTTGAAAGTTCAGTTGGAGCAGTTGAAATCGATTAACTGCGATGCCAAATTTGGTGGTGCTACCGGAAACTTCAATGCACATCATATTGCATATCCCGAAATCAGCTGGAAAGCTTTTGGAAACCACTTCCTGAAAAATTACCTGGGATTGGAACGTGCACAATACACCACGCAAATTGCAAACTACGATAACCATGCGGCTATTTTTGATGCGTTGAAACGGATCAATACCATAATTCTTGATTTGGATCGTGATATGTGGACCTATATTTCGATGGACTATTTCAAGCAAAAAATTAAGAAAGGTGAAGTTGGCTCATCAGCAATGCCGCACAAAGTTAATCCGATTGATTTTGAGAACTCGGAAGGGAACCTGGGAATTGCCAACGCACTGCTCGAGCATTTATCAGTAAAATTACCGGTTTCTCGTTTGCAGCGCGACTTGACAGACTCAACCGTTTTAAGGACAATTGGAATGCCTTTGGGGCACTCGTTAATTTCAATCAGTTCAACCATGAAAGGCTTGGGTAAATTGTTGCTGAATAAAGATGCGATTGATGCTGATTTAGAAAAGAACTGGGCCGTGGTTGCCGAGGCCATCCAAACTATTTTACGTCGTGAAGCTTATCCGAATCCATACGAAGCATTGAGAAATCTGACCCGTACCAACAAAAAAATGAGTCAGGAAGTAATACATGAGTTCATCGACACGTTGGAGATTAGTGATGAGTTAAAAACTCAATTAAAGACAATTACACCACATAGTTACACCGGTATTTTTTAGGATAACCGGCAACCAAAAATAGTCATCAAAGTATGAAAGACCTTTACGGGTTACTCAAACGGTTTACTCCACCTTACAAAGGGAAGGTGATTCTGAATATTCTTTTTAATTTTCTTGGCGCCTTGTTCGGGGCTTTTTCCTTTGCACTGCTTATTCCTGCGCTCGGAATTCTGTTTAATACTCAGGAATTGGTGACTCAAAGGCCTGTTGTTGAATCATTCAGCATCGAAAAGATGACCGAGTTGTTTAGCTATTTCATCAGCCAGGTTGTTATCTCATCAGGTAGCGAACGTGCATTAATTTATATCGGCCTTTTTATTGTTTTAATGGTTTTTCTGAAAGTAGGATTTACTTATGCTGCCAGCTTTGTTATGGTTTATCTGCGTAACGGAGTGGTGCGCGATATTCGGGCACAGATGTATCAGAAAATCCTGGAGTTGCCATTGGGCTTCTTCTCTGACGAGCGCAAAGGAGATATCATTGCACGAATGACGGGTGATGTGCAGGAAGTGGAAAATTCGGTGATGAATTCACTGGAAATGCTTTTCAAAAATCCGTTTATCATTCTCATCTCACTTTTGGCGATGATTTATATGAGTTGGTCGCTCACGCTTTTTGTTTTTGTTTTGCTGCCGATTGCCGGTTTTGTCATTGGTCGTGTTGGTAAAAGCTTGAAAAAGAGAAGCATGAGGGGGCAAGATAAAATGGGTGATATTTTGTCAATCACAGAAGAGGACATCTCCGGCTTACGTGTGATTAAAGCTTTTAATGCAGAGAAGAAGGCTTATAATCGATTCAGCCGGGAGAATGAATCCTATTTGCAGATCATGAACAAGTTGATGTGGCGTAGGTTTCTGGCTCATCCGATGAGCGAGTTGCTCGGTACAACTGTTATTATTATTGTTTTGTGGTATGGAGGAGCTTTGGTATTGAAAAATGAAAGTTCCTTGTCGGCAGAAGCGTTTATTGGTTACCTTGTTTTCTTTTATAATATAATTAATCCTGCAAAGGCGTTCTCTACAGCGCTTTATAGTGTCGAAAAAGGCTTGGCATCGATGAATCGGATTGATCGGATTTTAGGTCAGGAGAATACCATCAAGGATAAGCCTGATTCTGTTGATAAAAAGGACTTTAAAGATAAGATCGAGTTTCGTGAAGTGAGCTTCAAATACGTCAACGAGAATGTGCTGAAGCGGGTCACTCTCGGTGTGAACAAAGGCCAGACTATTGCATTGGTTGGTCAATCCGGATCCGGAAAAACGACCTTGGTTGATCTGTTGCCTCGTTTTTGGGATGTTTCCGAAGGAGGGATTTTTATTGATGGGACTGATATTCGCGATATCAAATTACACGATTTGCGTAACTTGATGGGGAATGTTAATCAGGAGCCTATTTTATTCAATGATTCGTTTTATAACAATATTGCCTTTGGAGTTGATCACGTCACCGAGGAGGATGTTGTTAGTGCTGCGAAAATTGCGAATGCGCACGAGTTTATTTCGGCTACCGAAAATGGCTACCATACCAATATTGGTGATCGGGGAGATAAGTTGTCAGGAGGCCAGAAACAGCGGATTTCTATCGCACGGGCCATTCTTAAAAATCCACCGATTTTAATACTCGATGAAGCAACTTCCGCCCTAGATACAGAGTCGGAGAAGTTGGTACAGGAAGCTTTGGAAAACCTGATGAAAAACAGAACCTCCTTGGTAATTGCCCATCGCCTGTCAACCATTAAAAATGCCGATGTTATTTGTGTGCTTCATAAAGGACAGATCGTTGAAAAGGGAACTCATCAGGAGTTGATTGAGTTAAAAGGCCGTTATCACAAACTACACCAAATGCAAGTGTTCTAATCAGAACAGATTTCAAATTCAGCTTAAAGTTGTATCTTCAAATTCGCAAATTACTAAATCTATTTTTTTATGAATTTGAAGTTTAATTTACTAGTCATTAGTTTCTTTTTTGTCGCTTCGTTCTACACCGCGAGCGGACAAGAAAAAACATCCTATAAACTGATAGAGTCTGTTCAATATCGGGAAGATACTGTTCTTACTGATTATATGAAAGAGCGTTGCCGCTTGGATTTATACTACCCGGACGGCAAAACAGATTTCACAACGATCGTTTGGTTTCATGGTGGAGGAATAACCGGCGGTGAAAAGCTTATTCCCGAAGAGTGGAAGAACAAGGGACTAGCCGTTGTGGGCGTCAATTACCGCTTAAGTCCAAAAGTTAAGTGTCCGGCATACATCGAAGATGCCGCAGCGGCGGTTGCCTGGGTGTTTAATCATATTGAAGAGTACGGTGGCGCTGTTGACGAAATCGTGGTCTCCGGTCATTCAGCCGGCGGATATTTGACAAGCATGGTCGGCTTGGATAAAAGGTATTTGGATAAGTTTGAAATTGATGCCAATCAGATTGCAGCACTAGTTCCGTTTAGCGGACACACGATTACCCATTTTACAATCCGTTCAGAACGAGGTATTCCCGGAACGCGTCCTATTGTCGACGAGTATGCACCTTTATTTCATGTTCGAAATGATGCTCCGCCGCTTTTTCTAATCACAGGTGATCGTGAGCTGGAAATGTTAGGTCGTTATGAAGAGAACGCCTACATGTATCGGATGATGAAGGTTGTTGGTCATCCGGAAACTTATTTGTACGAGCTTGATGGATTTAATCATGGAGGTATGGCAAAACCTGCGTTTGAGCTTACCTTGAGTATTTTGAATGAATTGAATTTGAACTGATGCTTGCTGTTTGGGCAAAAGTTTAAGAAGCTGATACAAAGTCGTGTTTGCGGCTAGCCTTATTAAATTCCTTAGGTTTTATTATGCGATTCTTATTCAACTCAAATTACCTCTTGATAAATCTGATGAATTTTTGCAACTGCATGTTCCCACTTGATATTTGCTGATTCTAATTTCCCATTTTTGATCATCATTCTTGAAAGTGAAGGATAGGAGAGAATCGCATGAATGGCATCAGCCATAGCACGAATATCCCAAAAATCAACTTTGATAGCATGCTTCACCACCTCTGATACTCCGGATTGTTTTGAAATAATTGAAGGGACTTCGTTTTGCATAGCTTCTAAAGGGCATATCCCAAATGGTTCAGAAACCGAAGGCATAACAAAAATGTCGGATAGTTTGAGCATTCGACATACATCACTGCCTTTTAGAAAACCTGTGAAAAGAAAATGATCTCCGAGATGTGATGCAGCCACTTTCCTAATCACCTCATGATACATGTCGCCATCTCCAGCCATGATAAATATTATTTCCTTCATGTGCTTGATGACCAACTCCGCCACACGAATAAAATATTCTGGTCCTTTCTGAATGGTAATTCTTCCTAGAAAAGTAACGTATTTTCTATTTCCTTTATCCGGCAGATTGTCTAACTCCGTTGTATGGTTGTATTCGACACCGTTGTGGACAGTTTTGCACTTTCCAGCTGAAATATGGTACTTCCGGATTACTATATCGCGCGTTCGGTTGCTGACACATATGACGCTATCCGCATACTCCATTCCAGCTTTTTCAATTTTATATACTGCCGGGTTTGCAATTCCTCCGCTTCTGTCAAAGTCGGTGGCGTGAACATGAACAACCAAAGGCTTTCCAGATATTTTTTTTGCTGTAATGCCAGCTGGGAAAGTTAGCCAATCATGTGCATGAATAACATCAAACGTATTCGTTTGGGCAATGTATTCACTAATTACCGAAAAATTATGGATCTCATCCATGAGGTTTGAACCATATTTTCCTGAAAATAAAATCGCATCTGTAATATCAACCGTTGAGGAGGTTTTTATCTTGTCTACCGTGGTACTTTCAAGAGTTTTGAGATACTTGGGATCAGTGTACGGTTTAATATTAGATTCTACCCCAATACACTGAACAGGTATTTTTAAATTTTCAAGATGAATTTTACTTTTGATGAGGTCGATTTGATTAGCTCCAATTAGATTAATCCTTTCGGGGTTTTCATTGCCATAGGTCTTGGGCATTACAAATGTGATGTCCACATTTTTTAATGAAGATAGACTTTTTGTTATCCCATAACAGGCTGTGCCAAGACCTCCTGAAATATTTGGAGGGAATTCCCATCCAAACATAAGAACCTTCATGTCTCAGGGTGTTTTAGTGGTTTACAAAAGTTTGACCTATTCAACTTGTATAATGTCGTTTGAGTTTGATACAAACTATACTTACATCAAAGTTGCACTTTGAAGTTTAAGAGCTCCTTCTTCTGTATAATTCATCAAGAATTGAGAAATTTAAGAAGTTGTCGTTTAAATCTCTTCATGAATTTCCCATTCAACTACGTAATGAAAATCATCTCCCTGGCAATGGATCCCTTTATCGTCTGTATACGGTTTGTATAGGTGATGCTTCTCTTTACTTTTTTTTAGTGTTTTCTGGTAGTCGAGATCATGGTCCAACTTTTCAAATTGGGACTTGATTGCTGATGCAAGGTACTTTTCCATTTTTTTTTTTGATCATTGCAAACTAAAAAAGAATGTCAAAAAACATAAGGATCAATGAGTAATAAGCAAGTGCGCGATAGCATTAAGATCAAAGTTATAACAGAGAGTTCGGATCGGATGCAAAATGGGCTAAAATGAGTTGAATTGAAATTGGTAGTAAAGAATACGCAAAGGAATGAAAAATGTTAGTGTGATTTTCTTTAGATTTAGTTCTTTTAACAAATACTAACATGTCGAGTGAGACAAATTTGTCTTGTTCCATAAACAACTCCTAGCAAAACAAATATCAAATTTGGATGAGTTACAGGCTCAAATACGATTCTAAAAGCTCAGTCTGCTATTTATGTGCCTTGTGTTTTTGGATGACACCGAAAGGGATATTGTTTCAAATCATTATAAATTTGTGACTTCAAAGTAAAATTGAAAAGGGCCTGTCAGATGACAGGCCCTTGAGAAAGCTACAGACTTAAAGGCTGAAGAAATTATTAATTGTAGGCACTTTCTCCATGTTCATATACGTCAAGTCCTTCTTCTTCGATGCGTTTTGAAACGCGAAGTATGTTGGCCTTTTTCAAGATTGTGAACAAGATAAATCCACATCCTGCAGACCAAACAAAGAAGGCTAATACTCCGATTGCTTGGATACCCAGTAGACTGGCACCATTTCCGTAGAACAGTCCTTCTGAAGTAGAGAATAGACCTACTGCTAACGTACCTAATGCTCCACTCACTCCGTGAACAGAGATGGCGCCAACAGGGTCGTCAATTTTCAATACTTGGTCGAAGAATTCAACAGCAAATGGTAATACAAATCCCGCCATAATTCCAATCAATACTGCACCCATTGGGTCAACAGCATCACAACCGGCTGTAATGGCAACTAAACCAGCTAAAGCTCCGTTCAGTGAGATTGATAGTGCTGGGCGCTTATAGCGAACCCAAGCTACTAGCATTGCAGTAACAGCACCGGCAGCTGCAGCTAAGTTTGTGGTCACAGCAATATGACCGATCGCTACAGCATTGTCAGTTCCGGCAGCAGCCAATTGAGATCCAGGGTTAAATCCGAACCAACCGAACCAAAGGATAAATACACCAAGTGCACCTAAAGCCAGGTTGTGTCCAGGAATCGCTTTCGCTTTTCCGTCTTTTCCATATTTACCAATACGTGGTCCAATGATTGCAGCACCCGCTAAACCTACCCATGCACCAACTGAGTGTACAATAGATGATCCGGCAAAGTCATGGAAGCCCATTTCGCTTAACCATCCACCACCCCAGGTCCAGTGACCAGAAATTGGGTATATTAATACTGTAATTACAATACTAAAGATGAGGTATGATTTGAATTCCGTACGTTCAGCCATCGCTCCTGATACAATTGTAGCAGCAGTTGCGGCAAAAACAGTTTGGAAGAATAAGTCAGCATAATCTGAATAGTTATCACCATAACCTTCGCTCATGAAGAATAGGTCGGGAGTTCCAATGAATCCGCCTATTGAGTCTCCATACATTAAGGTAAATCCGATAATCCAGTATAATAAAGAACCGATTGAAAAGTCCATCAAGTTTTTCATCAGGATGTTTGCCGTGTTTTTAGAGCGGGTAAAACCTGCCTCTACCATTGCAAATCCTGGCTGCATAAACATCACCATAAAAGCGGCGATCAATAACCACATGTTATCTATGCCTATCTGTAGGCCTTGTAAAGTTTCGTCCATGATATATCTAATTTTTTATGGTTATTATTCTTCTTTTCCTTTGATGAACAATGACTCATCGCCAAACTCTCCTGTGCGTATGCGGTAAGACTCTTCGATGTTTGAAATGAATATCTTTCCGTCCCCGATTTCACCTGATCTACCGGCTTTCATAATTGCCAATACCGTCTTTTCCACATTTTTATCCCGTACAATAATAGAGAGGATTGTTCTTTCAATCGTGCCGGTGTCGTAAATCACACCACGATAAGCGCGCTCTTGTCTTGTCTGCCCAACTCCCCGAACGTCCCAAAAGGAGAAGAATTCGATACCAGCTTCATGAAGTGCGTCAGTTACTTCATCAAACTTGGTTTTTCTAATAATTGCTTCAATCTTTTTCATCTCGTTAGAAAATTTTAAATTATAATGATATGCCTACAACAATGAAAAACTGCTCAGTTTCAGGATTCAGAATAGCAGATCCAGAAACAGGCAATGAAAATGAATCACTGATTTTAATTTCTTTAGAAGTACCGATTCCAACGTTGCATACTGCAAAGTCACCACTAGGAGTATGCCATCCATCTCCTGCTCCTAGGAATAGATCTACCGTGCCTGCGCTTACTCCAATCTCATAATACATATCACCTCCAGCAGATGCAGCACCACCTGCCTCATTCAAGATGTAATTAGCTGCCAAACTCAAAGCACCAGTTTCAAATCCAGCGTTGATTTCAAATGCATGAGCACCAGTTGCTGTACTGTAATCGAAAAACTCAGTCCCCGGATAGTAATAGTCTGTTAATCCAAGACTCAGACCAAAATCAAATCCGTAAGCCAAATAAAGATCCATTTCCTGGAATCCATCATAACCTTGTGATCCCCATGCTCCAATCGAGAATCCACCCGAAGTAAAATCGACATAAGGTTGCAAGGAAGGGCCACTAAAATTAGTACCACGCCATACATAACTACTGTATAAATCAACTCCGGTACTCCAAGAACTCTCTTCCTGTGCTTGTGCGTTAAAAGCAAATGTACTCGCCAATACAAAAACTAAAAGTGTAAGTGTCTTTTTCATGATTCTAAAAATTAAAGGGTTTTAACTAAACTTTTTTAATAATCTTTTTTTCTTGTGTCTTGCTTTAACGTGTGATCTTTTAAAAATGCTCTTTTTTTTAAATGGACCCCATTATTTTCTTATCTCCGGTTCAAAAGTAGAGATATTTTCGATCGAGGTATGAAAAAAGCGGGGGTTCAAAATCAAATTAATAGTTAATTAACATTGAAACCCCTGTCTTACAAGGGGGTTCACTATAAGGAAATGGAGTTTTTGTGGAAATATGTCAGAAATAGGAGGGGTGTTACATCAAAAAATGATTTTTTGAGTAAAAAGTAAGCTGCAAAACAAGAAAAATGTCAAAATGAAAAAGAAATAACTAAAAAAGAATAAAATGGTATAATTGTGGAATAAAAGTAGAATATGGTCAAATTATATTAAACAAGTGTGCTATTTTGTTTTGACCAAGTATGTTGTTCCCAGAGAACGTTCCCTGCTTGAAGGTAAAATAAACTGGATACCCGTTCGGTAAACACCCCGATGCTTAAATTGATAGATTGTATCAATCGTTGTATTCAGCTTTTTAATGTCGTTTAAACCTTCCCCGTAGCAAAATATCCAGGCATTTGGTTTGGTAACTGCAATTTTGAGTTCAGTAGTATCTTCTATAAGCTCTGCTCCGTCTCTTCCGTAAAAGAATAATTCGAATTGTTCGTAATCGTAATTGAATAGCTGCGCTTGTTGAGATGCCTCTTCGTTAAATTTACGGGTTGCAACAATCGATGATTGGTACTGAAAGATATAGGGGAGGATGTGGGTATTAATAAAGAAGCTAAGTAAGGTGATGATTAGCATTGATGGGGCAAAGAATCGAATAAAGCCATCTTTTTTTGTGCTGTATATATAATACGTCATTGCAAGAGCAGGAATAACAATTAGCCAGTAGCCGACTTTTGTTAGTGGAAAGAGGTAAGTGATAAACAACAATAAGCAAATCCACAGCAAGGCAACTACGGATGCCTGCAAACGAAAGACAATTTTATAGATCAAGGTATTCTGATCAGATAAAAGTCGGTTGAGCCACTTTGCGAGCAATACGGTCAATAGTGGCATGACAATTAAAATATAATTGGGCGACTTGCCTTTGGCTATCGATAGAATGATAAAAAAGAACCAGATACCTCCATGTAAAAAATAGTCAGCAGGAAGTGCCTGTTTTTTCAGGAGGCTTTTCATTTCTAAAAAAACAGCAATAAATAATACAAAGCCCCAGGGCGCAAATAGGTATAAAAGTGTATGCAGGTAGAAAAAATAATCGGTGTTTGCTCTGGCGACGTAAGTTCCGGCAATTCGTCCAAAGTTATTTGTCCAGAAAAAGAATTCCAGACCTTCCAATCCTAGCTGGTTGTACAGCCCGTAAAAGGCAGGAATGGCAGTCGTGAAAGTAATCGCCAGACCCAGTAACCATTTGGGATGAATCAGTTGTTTGTATTTACGATTAAAAACCAGATAGAATATTACCGCTGTAGCCGGAACAAAAACACCAATCGGTCCTTTCGTCATCATAGATAGTCCCACTCCTGCAAATCCGAGTATGAAATTGAGTGTCTTCTTATTTTTCAAATATTCATAGAGATGCCAAAGAGCAAAAGCCATGTTTGAAAGCAATACAATATCGGTGTGTACATCAACACTGTAGAGGTAATATATTTCGGAAAAAGCAAGTAGAAGAGCCGCTATTTGTCCGGTTCGTTTATCGTACATGCTGGTTCCAAGCTTGTAAACACAAAAAATACCGAAGAACCCATATAAAACCGGGAAAAATTTAAAGCTGAAGTTGCTGACTCCGAATAGGTAATACCCTAGTGTTGACAACCAAAACAAAAATGGAGGTTTTTCTTTATACGGATCGTCATGGATCGAGAGATTGAAGTAATCGCCTGAATGAAAGATATTTTTAGCAATTGCTCCATATTTAGCGGCGTCGCCCGCAATGTCTACAAATAATCCTACAAAATAAACAACTGCAGCAAAAACTGCCAGAAGAAGATAAATTTGTCGATTTTTTGTATTTGTAAACATGGAGTACGTTTTGTCGGTTTATTGAATATGAATTGGGAGAACTTGCCCGCGGTTGCGTTCAATAGTTTGTGTAAATATTGAAAAGTTTTGTTCTGTTTCCAGCGTTTCTTTTGCAATTTTATATTCCATGTTCATTTCTTCACCAGGCTGTAGTTCTGCTTTTTCGGTAAAGTTGTATAGTGGAATACGGTCAATCTCTTTCCCGTTTTGTGCGTATCCAATCGACGGCTCAGAAGGGTGGTTGAGAAAAATCGTTTTATCTGAGTGGTTTTTAAGATTTAGTGACGCAATAAACAAGGTTGGCGTTTCTTTGATTTGATCAAGTCTTAATTCTAATTTTTTGATCGATTGAAAATCAGGACTAATGGCCGTGGTAACTTTTTTCCCATTTGGTAACTCAATCAGATGGTCATTCAACATGCGGTCGGGGATAACAACAAATAGCGTATCGCCTTCGCCATAGGCTTCATCATTCCATAAATCAAATTGAGAATAACGATAACCCGGTGTTGCTAATAGAATTGCTTTTTCGCCGGTGTAAAACTGATACATTCCCGGTGACGCCCAATTGCTGAAGAACGCAACTTTGTAGCCATTGGCCATATCTTGTATTTTTTCTGATGTTGCTTCCCGGTTATAAAAGGCTAGTTTTAGCATTCCCACATTGGGAATAAAATTAGCTGCCAGGTAAAACCGGAATAGGAAAAAAACAACAACAATGGGGAGAGCCAGCCGCTTGAACCACATTTTCGTTTTTGGATGTTCCACAATGATCGGATAAGCAGCCAACATCAGTAAGGGAGTGATGGCGCTTGTCCAATGTGCTTCAATTCGGTTGTAAAAACTTAACAACAACAGGACGCTGTAAAATCCGATAATGGTAAAAATAATTGCCCTTCGAAAAAGGTTGCCATTTGTTTTAAACTTCCGGAGACTGTAAAAAATAATTACACCGGTTAATGGCCCTGCAACTAACAGTTGGTTGATGATGTTGTCGCCAAAATATTTTAATTGCACCGGCTTTGATCGGTCGGATAAATGGTATTTAAAGGTTGGAAAATGATTGTCAATTTGCCAGATAATATGGGGAAGTAGCAGCACTATTGCTCCAGCAAGAATTCCCCAGAAATATTTACTTTTCAGTAGTTTTAGGTTCGATAACACAACTAAGCCTAAAACCAGAAAGGCATGATATTTACTGTAGATCATGGCGGCTGCTAAAATCGCGAGCAGTGTTGAGAACTTCCACGAAGGTTCTTCTAAAAAACGCCTGTAGGTGAGGAAAAATAAGAGTGTGAAACAAACCAGTGGGGCATCGGGCAATGCCAGAAATCCGGCAATGTGTGTATGGAATAAGGGGAACGATAGCATGAAGATGCTCAGAAAGACCATGTCTTTTTTTTCGTTCAGCTCATTCATGATTAGTGCAGCTGTAAACGTTGTTAGCAGAACGGAAAACAGTCGTGCTCCAAGTTCATTGTGAAAAAGCGAGTCGCCCAGAAAAATTAAAAAGGCCGACATTGGTGGATGATCAAAAAAGCCCCAAGCCAAATGTTTCGAATACAGCCAATAGTACGACTCATCGGCATGCATCTCAGTGAAAAATGACTGGATGAGATTGATTGCCAGCCAGCCAGCTAATAATAGGTAATGTTTTTTCTCCAGGTTGTTTAGTAATTTCATGCCTGTTTATTTCAGTTTGACCAGGTAGAGCGGTTTTAAAACTTTTTCGCGCTTACTGGGTAGTATAAATTTTCCTCCTTCATGAAGGTAAAGGTGCTTAAATTCCAGCGTTGTGTCAATATCCGCTTTAAATTCTTTCAATTCTTTTATTCCTGTTTCATCAGTAAAAACCCACGCTCCTTTTTCTTGTGCAATTTGCTTTAGTTGTTTGAAGTTTTCCAGCTGCTTGGCCTCCGGTTCGCTATAGAAAAACAGTTCGTATTGCCCATATCGATAGTTGTATAAATTTTCTCCTTCATTTGCGTGCTCATTGTAGTAACGGGCTGCTTTCGGAGGAGCCTGATGTTTAAACATAAAAGGGAATGCGGATGCATTCAGGTATAACATTAAAGCGGAAACTGCAATGATTGAAGGTAATAACAAGCGTGCAGCTTTATCTTTAATTTTTCGGTAAACGAAAAGGGTTAGTGTTAAAAAAGCAAGCCAAAGAATCCAGAAGACGGGGTTTCGGGATGGGAAAAAGTAAAGTGTCAACCCCCAAATTATTATCCATAACAATCCGGTCACAATATTCTGAATAATGAAAAATGGCTTGAATAATTTTTCTTTATTAACAAGTGCCTCATTGATCCATTTTGCTGTTAAAACTGCAATCAGCGGAAATAGAATAAACATGTAATTGGGAAGCTTGCTTCGGGAAACTGAAATAATCAGGAAGAAAACCCAAATTCCGGCTGTGGTATAGTACTCATGAGCTTTAAATTTATTTTTGAATAGTTGCTGAAACTCGAGAAAAGCCGCAGCAAAAAACAACAACGACCAGGGTAAAAACAAATAAGCAAGATTGTGCACGTAAAAGAGATAGTCGGTATTGTTGGCGCTAACGTATTCGCCGGTCATCCGTCCAACGTTATTTCCCCAGAAGAAAAACTCAATGCCTCCCCATCCAAATTGGTTGTACAAACCAATAAGAGCGGGACTGGCAACTATAAATGCAACAAGGATTCCCAAATACCAACGATAGTCAATTAAGGATTTGTAGTTTTTGCTGAGTAAAAGATGACCGCCAACAGCAAATCCGGGGATCGCCATTCCAATCGGGCCTTTGGACAGCATGGCCAGTCCAATACCCACAAATCCCCAAAAGCAATTGATTGTTCGTTTCGATTTAATAAATTCATAAAGTTGCCAAAGCGCAAAAGCTACAAAAGCTTGCAGTGGCGTGTCTGTATGGATGTCCATACTGTAGAGGCTGTAAATTACCGAGAAAAATAGCAGGCTGGCTGCAATGAGGCCTGTGTTTTTGTTGTATAAGCTTCGGCCCAGTTTGTAGGTGGAGAATATGCCAAAGAGTATCAACAGGAAAACCGGAAGCTTAAACCAGAAGTTAGAAATTCCGCCAATGTGGAATCCCAAGGCTCCAAGCCAGAAAAGCATTGGTGGTTTTTGATCGTACGGATCTCCGTGAACGGTCAGGTTGATGTAGTTGCCATGTTGAACAATTTCTTTGGCTACGGTGGCGTATTTTCCGGCATCGCGGGTGAAATCAACAAAAAAGCCAAAAAAATAACTGACCAAAGCGGTCAGTGTCATCAATATAAAGATGCGTCTAAATAGTTTGTTTTCAAGCATAATGCCTTTGCTGTTTCTTTAATTAGGAGCCTTAATAATTGAAATGTAAAGTTGGCATTTTTTTTATTATAAGTAAAGGATTTCTTTTCGAAGGACGGCGCAAAACTATAATGTCTCCAAAATCAGTATATTTGGGCAAAATTTTAGGAGAAACGAGATTTTATTCTACCTCAAATGCGGTAGTTCAACGATAAAAGATATTTAAAATGAAACTTTGGGACAAGGGCGTATCTGTAAATAAATTGATTGAAGAATTTACCGTTGGTCAGGATCGGGAGTTGGATCTTTATTTGGCTAAGTTCGATATTTTGGGATCGATGGCACATACCACCATGCTTCAAAAAATAGGATTGCTGGAGAAAGACGAGCTTGATAAACTGTTGGTCGAGATGAAAAACATATACAACTTGGTTGAATCCGGCAATTTTACAATTGAAGATGGTGTCGAGGATGTGCATTCGCAAGTGGAGTCCATGCTCACGGAGAAGTTGGGAGACGTTGGTAAAAAAATTCACAGTGGGCGTTCTCGCAACGACCAGGTTCTGCTGGATTTGAAGTTGTTTGCCCGGGAAGAAATTCGCCAGTTGGTTGAAGCCGGGAATGAATTGTTTGCGACACTTATGACGCAGGCCGAAAAAAATAAAGAACAACTTATGCCCGGGTATACCCACCTGCAAGTTGCTATGCCGTCGTCGTTTGGCCTGTGGTTTAGTGCATATGCCGAAAGCTTGGTCGATGATTTTACACTTTTGCAGGCTGCATTCAAAATTACCAATCAAAACCCATTGGGTTCTGCTGCTGGCTACGGTTCTTCTTTCCCGCTGGATCGGCAAATGACAACTGATTTGTTGGGATTTGATACAATGAACTACAATGTCGTTTATGCGCAGATGGGACGAGGGAAAATGGAAAAAACAGTCGCTTTTGCAATTTCGTCGATTGCTGCTACCTTGTCCAAACTCGCTTTTGATGTGTGTTTGTTTATGAGCCAGAATTTTGGTTTTGTTACTCTTCCTGATGAGTTGACAACCGGCTCGAGCATTATGCCGCATAAAAAGAATCCTGATGTATTTGAATTGATTCGTTCGCACTGTAATAAGTTACAAGCACTTCCAAACCAAATCACCTTGATGGTAAATAACCTGCCAAGTGGTTATTTCCGCGATTTGCAAATCGTGAAAGAGGTTTTTCTTCCGGCTTTCGAAGAGATGATGAGTTGTATTAAGATTGCCAATTTTGCATTGGGCGAAATGACAATCAAAGAGAATATACTGGATGATGAGAAGTATCGGTACGTGTTTAGCGTTGAGGATGTTAATCGTTTAGTGCAAGCGGGTGTCCCATTTCGGGATGCTTATGTGAAAGTTGGGAAGCAGATTCAGAAAAATGAATATCAACCCAGCAAGGAAGTTAATCACACCCATGCCGGAAGTGTTGGAAATTTGTGTTTGGATGAAATTCAATTAAAAATGGATCAAGTGATTCATTCATTTCAGTTTGAAAAAATGAATTCTGCTATTGAAAGACTGTTAAAATAGTATGCGACTGTTAATTAAACGTTATTTCTAAAAAGAGGACCGGTAGGGGTGAGTTTTGTCATGTTTTCGCCAAGTATGGTGAGTTCCACTCATTTACGAAAAGCAAACCAGAAAGTAAAGGTTTTTTAACATGTTGTCGAGCATGCAATGTGGCTCGAAAAATTGGATGTTATTACATTTATCGTTATTTTCGCTTTCACTTCATAAGTATTTTGTGGGTTTTGCTTAATAATTTAAAGTAGTTCGAAATTACTTCAAACTACTAATGTTGTGTCTTGTTGCGAAGTCGGGAAGACAGCGGGTGATAAAAAATTAAAAATGAATAAATGATGCAGTTAGGATTTCCAAAAGAAAAGGGCTTATACCGCTCTGAATTTGAACACGGGAGCTGCGGCATTGGATTTGTAGCCAATTTGAAAGGCCGAAAAAAGCACAGTGTAATATCTGATGCTTTATCCATGCTTGCAAGGATGGAACACAGAGGGGGAACCGGGTTCGATATAAAAAGTGGTGACGGGGCTGGAACGTTGATCCAGATTCCTCATGAACTATTTATGGAAGAATGTCCTAAAGATGGTATTAAACTACCTACTTTTGGCAAATATGGCGTGGCCATGATTTTCTTCCCTAAAGAAGACAGAAAACGATCTGAATGTAAAGATATAATCTCTCGTAACCTTCATAAATTTGGTTTGCCATATTTGGGTTATCGTAAGGTTCCGGTTGATAACTCTGATCTTGGAGTTGATTCAAAAGCAACCGAACCCAATATTCAGCAACTGTTTATTGGGAAACCTGAGGACATGTCGGGCGAAGAATTCGACCGTAAATTATTTGTCTTCAGAAAATATACTGAGCGTTTGTCGCGTGAGTCAGTTGCGGGACTGGGACACGACGGGATGAATATCATCTCTTGCTCGTATAAAACAATTATCTATAAAGGACAATTAACTACCGAGCAGGTTTCATTATATTTTAAAGATTTGACCAATCCGTTGGCGGTAAGTGCTATTGCATTGGTTCATTCACGTTTTTCTACCAATACTTTTCCTTCCTGGAAATTGGCTCAGCCGTTCCGCTATATTGCGCATAATGGTGAGATTAATACGAACAAAGGGAACGTGAATTGGATGCGTGCCCGTGAAGCACTGCTGGAATGTACAGCATTTACACGCGAAGAATTGGAAATGATTTTCCCAATTTGTGATTTGCAGGCATCGGATAGTGCCAACCTTGATATGGCTATCGAAATGTTGGTGCTAAGTGGAAGATCTCTTCCTCATGTATTGATGATGTTGATTCCGGAGGCATGGCAAAACGATCCGCATATGGATCCTAAAAAGAAAGAATTCTACGAGTATTATTCGGCCATGATGGAGCCTTGGGATGGACCGGCTTCGGTTTGTTTTACTGATGGAGTATTGGTCGGTGCCACACTCGACCGTAATGGATTGCGCCCATCTCGTTACTGTGTAACAGATGATGATACGCTGATCATGGCATCAGAAACGGGAGTAATTGACGTAGATCATTCGAAGGTTAAATCTCGTGGCCGTTTGCAGCCGGGAAAAATGTTTGTTGCTGATTTGGAACAAGGCCGCATCGTGTCTGATGAAGAAGTGAAGGCTGAAATTATCAGTAGCAAACCTTATGGCGATTGGTTGAAGGAAAATATGACCTACATTGACGATCTTCCATCGATTCCTGATTTGGAATTGAAAGATCCTGATGAGAAAACTGTTTTCAAAAGACAAAAGGCCTATGGTTTTACTCACGAAGATATCGAAGTGATTTTGAAGCCGATGGCGGCAACCGGAAAAGAAGCGATGGGATCAATGGGAGCTGATAACCCATTAGCTGTTCTGTCTGATCGTCCGATGCATCTGTTCAATTACTTCAAACAATTATTTGCACAGGTAACCAATCCACCAATTGATCCAATTCGTGAGCGAATTGTGATGGACTTGAGAAGCTACGTTGGTGGGTTTAAAAATATATTGACAGAGTCTCCCGAGCACTGTCGCAGGATTGCGATTCATCAACCGGTATTGACTAACGAACAATTGGTTAAGCTTACCTATGTTGATCATACGCATTTCCAAACCAAAAAAATAAGTACTGTTTTCCATGCTGATGGAAAGCCGGGAACCTTGGAGCGTAAATTAGAGCGTTTGTGCGGCTATGTGGAAGATGCGATTGATGAAGGATATTCAATTATCTTATTGACTGACTTCTCGATAAGTACCGACCATGCGCCAATCCCTTCAATTTTGGCCGCCTCTGCAGTTCATCATCACTTAATCCGCACCGGAAAACGTGGTAAGGCTGATATCATCATGGAAACCGGCGATGTAAAGGAAGTACATGATTTTGCAGTGCTGTTGGGTTATGGTGTTTCAGCCGTCAACCCTTACATGGCAATCGACTCCATTAAGCAAATGGTGAAAGATGGTGTTCTTGGTGATATTGCGCAGGCGAAAGCCATTAGCAACTATGTAAAAGCAATTGGTGGTGGCTTGTTGAAAATTTTCTCAAAAATGGGAATTTCAACATTGGCATCGTACCAGGGTGCTCAGATTTTTGAAATTTTGGGTATCAATTCCGAAGTGGTCGATAAGTATTTCACAGGTACCGTTAGCCGTATTCAAGGCTTGAGCTTGGATGACATCGCTAAGGAAGCTATGATGCGTCACCGAAAAGGGTTCCCTACCCGTGAGGGAGGAGCGAAAGTTCTGGAGCCCGGAGGTGAGTACCACTGGAGAGTCGATGGTGAGCGTCACTTGTTGAGCCCAAAAGCAATTCAACTGTTGCAAGAGGCTACTCGTAAAAATGACTTCGAGAAATATAAAAAATATTGTCAGCTTGTTGATGACCAAACAAAAGCTGCGTTTACCCTGCGTGGGTTGATGGAGTTTAACAGTGACCGTGAACCGATTTCGATTGATGAGGTTGAACCGGCTGAAAATATTCTGAAACGTTTTGCAACCGGGGCAATGTCTTTCGGTTCTATTTCGTGGGAAGCACATACAACACTGGCAATTGCCATGAACCGAATCGGTTCTAAGTCGAACTCAGGAGAGGGTGGCGAAGACCCAATTCGTTACACGAAACTGCCAAACGGCGATGATATGTGTTCTGCTACGAAGCAGGTTGCATCAGGTCGTTTTGGAGTGAACAGCTACTACTTGAGTACGGCTAAAGAAATCCAGATTAAAATGGCTCAGGGAGCTAAGCCAGGTGAAGGTGGTCATTTGCCGGGACATAAAGTAAATGGATGGATCGGACGCGTAAGAAACTCGACTCCTGGAGTCGGATTAATTTCACCTCCACCACATCACGATATCTACTCGATTGAAGATTTAGCACAGTTGATCTATGACTTGAAAAACAGTAATCGAGATGCACGTGTCAACGTAAAATTGGTTTCAGAAACAGGAGTTGGAACAGTTGCTGCCGGAGTTTGTAAAGCAAAAGCCGATGCGGTATTGATCTCTGGATATGACGGAGGTACAGGCGCATCTCCATTAAGCTCTATTAAACATGCCGGATTACCGTGGGAGCTTGGTTTGTCGGAAACACACCAAACGCTGGTTCGTAACCGCTTACGTAACCGTATCGTTGTTCAGTCAGACGGACAGATGAAAACATCTCGTGACTTGGCTATAGCAACTTTGTTGGGCGCCGAAGAGTGGGGGGTTGCAACTGCAGCACTTGTTGTTGAAGGATGTATCATGATGCGTAAGTGTCATAGCAACACATGTCCGGTTGGAGTGGCGACGCAAAATGAAGCCTTGCGTAAAAAATTCACAGGAAACCCGGATCATGTGGTTAATTTCTTCGAATTTTTGGTTAACGGTCTTCGTGAGATCATGGCTGAGCTTGGATTCCGTTCAATTGAGGAAATGGTTGGACAGTCTCAGGTTCTGAAATTCAAAGATGATATTGATCACTGGAAGTATAAGGGATTAGATTTAAGTCCGATTTTATATAAAGAGACCTTTGGCGAAGAACAAGGTTTATTCTGCAGCAAAGAGCAAAATCACTTGATGGATAACATCCTTGATTGGCAATTTGTCGAAAAAGCACAGGAATCGATCAAAAATGGCAAAAAAGTTAAAGCTGAGTTCCCGGTAATTAATACCGATAGGAGTGTGGGAACAGTCCTTTCACATGAAGTAACCAAAGTTTATAAAGGTGAAGGATTGCCAGATGGGACAATTCACTACAAAATGAACGGTTCAGCCGGACAGTCATTCGGTGCTTTTGTTTGTAAGGGTATTGAATTAGAAGTTGAAGGTGATGCCAATGACTATTTCGGGAAAGGACTTTCCGGTGGTCATCTGACTATCTATCCTGCAAAAGGGGTACAGTTTATTCCTGAACAAAACATCATTGTTGGTAATGTGTGTTTCTATGGAGCCACCGGAGGTAAAGCCTATATACGTGGAGTTGCTGGAGAGCGTTTCTGCGTGCGTAACTCAGGAGCCGAAGTTGTAGTTGAAGGAATTGGAGATCATGGATGTGAATACATGACCGGAGGTAAAACTGTTGTTCTTGGAAAAACAGGACGGAACTTCGGAGCAGGTATGTCAGGAGGTATTGCTTATGTATTAGATGCTGAGGGCACTTTCCCTGAGTTGTGTAACATGGAAATGATTGAACTTAATCGGGTGGAAGATGAAAATGAGCAACAAGAACTGAAAGAGATGATCGAAAAGCATCTTCAGAAAACAGGTTCTTCTGTTGCCGAATTTATTCTTTCCGACTGGAAATATTCTGTTTCGAAGTTTGTAAAGGTTATTCCAACTGACTACAAACGGATGCTCACCTACATCGATAAAGCACGTAGCCTAGGTAAGTATGAAAAAGAATCTGATATAATTGATGCAGCATTTGATATGCATATTGCTGACATGTAATGATGATTATAAAGAGATAACATGGGAAAGCTAACAGGATTTTTAGAATATAGAAGAGTTGCCAATCCAACTCGACCAATTGACGAACGTTTAAAGGATTGGAATGAGGTTTATGTGCTTCGCGATAAAGATACTTGCGAAACACAAGGAGCTCGTTGTATGGATTGCGGTGTACCATTTTGCCATCGTGGCGAAATGTTGCACAACGGAGCTTCGGGGTGTCCGGTTTATAACCTGATACCCGAGTGGAACGACTTAATTTATAAAGGTCGTTGGAAAGAAGCTTTGGATCGACTTCACCATACCAATAACTTCCCCGAGTTTACAGGACGAGTTTGTCCTGCGCCGTGCGAAGCAGGATGTGTGTTGGGAATTAATGAACCCGCTGTAACGATCCACGACAACGAACGAACCATTATCGACAATGGTTTTGAAAATGGTTGGGTCGTTCCGGAACCTCCTGAAACAAGAACTGGGAAAAAAGTTGCAGTTGTTGGATCTGGCCCCGCCGGATTGGCTGCTGCGGCTCAGTTGAATAGAGCAGGACACACGGTTACTGTATTTGAACGTGACGATCGAATTGGTGGTTTGCTGATGTATGGTATTCCGAATATGAAACTGGACAAGAAAGAAGTTGTTCAACGTCGGGTAGATGTACTTGCAGCGGAAGGTATCATCTTTAAAACGAATGTTGAAATCGGTAAAGACGTCAGCTCTAAAAAGCTGATGAAAGATTTTGATGCTGTTGTATTGGCTTGCGGTGCTACTAAGCCAAGAGATCTTCCGGTGGAAGGTCGTAAATTGGATGGTGTTCATTTTGCGATGGAATTTTTGTCAAAAAACACAAAGAGTCTGCTTGACTCAGAGTTGGAGGACGGAGAGTACATTTCGGCAGAAGGTAAAAATGTTATCGTAATTGGAGGTGGTGATACCGGAACCGACTGTGTGGCAACCTCTTTGCGCCATGGATGCAAAAATGTGAAGCAGTTCGAGATTATGCCGAAACCTCCGGGCGAGCGCAATAAAGATGCTAACCCTTGGCCTGAATGGCCAGGTTCGCTGAAGATTGACTATGGCCAGCATGAAGCTATATACAAGCAGGGAGAAGATCCTCGTGAGTACTCGGTGATGACCAAAAAATTCGAAGGTGAAAATGGTAAACTAACCGCAATTCATACGGTGCAGATCGAGTGGGCTGTAAACGAAGAAGGCGGGCGATACCCAAAAGAAATTCCCGGAACAGAACGTAGACTGGAAGCTGATCTGGTATTATTGGCTATGGGTTTCCTGGGACCTGAAGATAAAATCGCTGAAGAGCTTGAAATGGAGCGGGATTACCGTTCAAACTATAAAGCTGAATACGGCAAATTTGCTACGAGCATCAAGAAAGTTTTTGCTGCCGGTGATTCACGCCGCGGACAATCGCTGGTTGTTTGGGCCATCAACGAAGGACGTGCTGCTGCACGTGAAGTTGACCTGTTCTTGATGGGAGACACCGTGCTGCCATAAGAGTACAAAAGACGTAATTATTATAATTTTCTATTTACAAGCGAGGCTCTGTTGATTCACAGAGCCTCGCTTCTTTTTTTCTAAATAACCGTAAAATCGAGCTTTTTTCCTTAGTTTCCACAGTTGCCCATTTCCTTTAGCAAGGCTTCTGCAAATTTTTGTCTATCCGAAGCCGAATCGTATTTCTTTTCCATCTTTCGAGAAAGCTCAGCCGCTTTTTCCGCCAATTTGCTGCTTTCTTCCATAAGGGAAGCATCTCCAGCCATTACTTTTTGCATTAATTCTTGCGCTTCGCATTGAAGCTCTGCAACTTTCTTGGCATCGCTTTCAATCGGATTGGCACAGCTTGCAAGCATAAACACAGTGAACGTCAGCATTGCTAGAATTTTCATTGTTTTTTTCATTGTTGGGGATTTAAATTTTTTGTTTATAGATATGATTTTGGAGATTATTTTCAGTTTCTGTTATCGTTGCTGGTCTCTTATCTTTTGTGAATTAAATTTCTATCTAGCTTGAAAATTTTTAAGATGTATTGAACTGTTAATCAAAGGTGCTGGAGAATTAAGGAGCTTTGTTTCCTTGTAGATGATTATATTGGTCTCCATAAAACTGAACTCCCTGAATAACTGGGATACTAGTATAAATATCCAAATTTTATTGAGTAACCAGGTGTCCTTCATCTTTATCCAGATAAAAAAAATATTTTCATCTTTTTCAGTTATTCTTTAACCAATTTTCCACTTTGACTATGACCATTTATATCAATAGTATATACATATATTCCGTTAGTTATACTTTCAAGACTGACTTTTTTAGAACTACTGATTTTCCTTGTTATTACCTTCCTTCCTTGTAGATCAAAGAGTTTGAAAATAGCTTGCGAATAAGAATCCGGAAAATCAAATTTTAGATAGTCAGAAACTGGATTCGGATAGATTTTAATTGTTTCGGATTCTTTTTCATCAATATTGGTGATTTTTCTTTCTGAATAATGGTAGATGCCTTTGATATAGAAATTATCAGACCAGTCATTGCTTTCATCCGACCACTTATAGGAATAATAAAGTGTCTGGTTGCCCAAATCATTGTATTCGTATAAGTATTTATTTTTACCTGCCCACTGATTACTAACGATATCCCAATTATAAGAACTATATAGCGTACGGTTGCCATTATTGTCGAATGCATTATCGTATTTATTGGTTCCTACCCAACGGTTATTAGTTACATCCCAATTATAATGCTCATATTGTATTTGGTTACCGTTTTCGTCAAAAGCAAGTTCATATTTTTCATCTTTTACCCACTGATTTGTGTTTATGTTCCAATTGTAATAACCAATTAATGTCCGGTTACCTTTGTCATCATAAGCGTATTCTCTTCTATTGCTACCTACCCACTGATATGTCTTTGCATCCCAATCAAAATAACTTTCAAGGACCAGACTATCTTTACTATTATACTCGTACTCATTTTTCCATCCATATGTCTGCATCTGGCCGTCGACATCCCGATAGTAATAGCTCTCGACTAAAAGGTTTTCATTATTGTCATACTCATACTCATATTCCTTTTTAGTAGAAAGCTCCCACTTATAATTACCTCCAAAATAAGTATTTAAAAGAGTTAAATTTGAATTATCGTCATATTCATATTCGTAATGCCATATACCTTTCCATTCATTATCATCCAGCCTGTAATCAGTCTTTGATTCCAGCAAATCATTGGCATTATATTCGTATTCATCTTTCCACCGAAGTAACCAATCATTAGTGGTTGCATCCCACTCATAATGTTTTAGCCGAATCAGATTATTTTTACTGTTATATTCGAAGTCATCGTGCCTATCCCCATAAAGCTGGTTGTCATACCACTCGTAATTAATCTCCAAAATCATGGCTCCACTGTTGTCCCATTCATATTTATCCTTAATATGCCATTGATTCGTATTTGTATTCCACTCATAATCAATATCTAGAATCATGGCTCCTTCGCTATTAAACTTATGTTCCCGTTTCCAGTCCCCAATCCATATCTGAGAGCTGCTATTCCAGGTATAATAACCGTGTATGGTTTGAAATCCCATATCATCATATGCAGATTCTTCTTTCCGATCACCTATCCAATCTTTGGCATGTACATCCCAATTGTATGTGATCTGAGTAGTTTGATTTCCTAAATCATCAAAAACACGTTCAATTTTCCATTCTCCCTCCCATTGATCTGTATTTATATCCCATTTGAAACGACTTTGAAGAGTTAAATTTTCGTTGGTATATCCGTATTCCTGTTTCCAGATATTTCCCCATTGGCCAGTACTCTCGTTTAATTCTGAAAACTTTTCAAGATTTAGTTCACCACTACTATTATATTGATATTCGTATTTTGAATAAAATATCCACGTATCGTTGGTTTTGTCCAATTTATAATTAGCTTGTAATATTCGCTTCCCGTTATTATTGTAATCCATCAAATATTTGGCACTACCATATTCTTGCCCAGCTTCTGTATCCCAACTGAACCAAATAATACTGTCGAGTTGCTGTTTGGTATCTAAGGCCGATTTTAAAATGGCTTCCTGATCTCCCGGCTTGCTATTTTCAAACTTTAATTGAGGAATTGCCTTTCTTAGTTTAGGTGTTGCAAAAGTTTTACCCTCTTTTTCGACCTTTGTTTTTGTTTGGAACTTAAAATCGGGTAATTTTTTATTCTGACCAATTGCAACCGATGTAATCAATAGCACCAGTATCGCTGCGAAATAAATTTGTTTCATAATCAATGCTCTACATAGGGTTTTTATATCAGAGAGGTTAGCTGAATATACTAAGATTAAATTTTTAATTTAATCTCTCACTCTTTTAAAAGCTATCTCGTAATAAGTTGTATCATCAGGTTCCCATCTGAAATGAAGTATTAAATTTGTCGCATCTAACTTGGCAATGTCAAATTCCCTATCTTCAATTGTCAATTTTCCGTCGCTTAAAACCCAACTCCCTTCAACTGGTATTATTTCAATAACTTCAACATTTCCTTTGCAACTACCATCACTTTTGAATTCATATACATAATTTTCCAACGGCCCTTCATATGAAGTTGACCATTCTCCCCCTCCATCGGATGAATGCGCTGAGGAAGAGGTCGCTTTCCAGTTCCCAATAAGCATACTTTCTGAAGTGACTTTTGGCTCATTATCCTTTTGGCAGCTAACTATGGCTACAAGCACGACACTGCATAAAAACACTAACTTCATTATGTTTTTCATAACTAAATAAATTTTTAGGATTTTAATTTTAAAAAAGGAATCGTTTTTCAATTTAACCTATTCCACCCGAATATCTGATTCATGAAAATATCCGGTTTTGTTACCGAGCAACTGAGCCTGATACCACTCCCCGACCTGATTTAGAACAGTAAGGGAAGTACTTCCCGGAATTTGTCCAACTACTGTTGAACTGGAATTTGGCTCAGCATAGGCAGTCACCCGTTTGCTTCTCGATCCTTTGGTTGTGAGTTTCTTTGCCAGTGTGGTTTCGCCACCTTCTTTGTATTCAAATGGTTCGATAACAATGCCCAGATGAGCAAGAGCTTCCATGAGTTGGCTTCCACTTTCTGCTCGCTTATACGCTTCGTAGTAACCATCGTTTTTGTCATTTAGCTGATGAGCAACACTGAAGCACTCGCAGGCATGTTCGAAATCGCCGACAACTTCATACAGCACGCCAAGATTATAGGCAACCTTTGGGTTATAATTGTCTTCATCGTATATCGCTTTGTACAATTTATAAGCCGATGTAATTTCACCACGCTCAACGTAGTTATTGGCGTCTTTGGCGCGGTCGCGGTATTCTTTTACTTTAATCGTCTCCATTTGGTATTCAACCTCAACGAAATGGGGGCAGAAATAATTAACCAGTACACGGGCTAGGTCTTTGCATGCATCGCCGGCAATAGCTGTGGGAGACTGTAGACTGCTGTATACTGGATAGGCGCTGTTTGTCTTGGCTTCGTCAACGCGCGTCGCTTGTTCACTAATGGTTCCAAGTATTTCACCTGATTCTACAGAAAGAATTTTCATCCGTGCTTCGCAAGTAACTGTTCTTTTAGATTTGTATTCGTTCGAAACAAGACTTGATCTCTCGTGAGTGTCGTTTGAAGAATAAGAGATACTTCCAGTGATAATGGCATCAATGCCAAGTACACGTCCAATAGCCACGGCCTGGTCATCGCGTACTATGTCGCTATTTTGAAGATCTTGTTCTGCAATAACCTGGTTCAGCTTGTTTCGCTCCACTAATTGGAAAATGTTAGTCCGGAATCCTTTTACAAATACACGCGAAACATCATCAGCACCGCTACTCTCACGGAAGAGGTCGGTCATCATGTAGTCGGCTAGTTTTGTTCCTAAATCAGCTCCCGACTCTTTGGCAAACTCGCTGCTCAGGTTGCTAAAATTTAATACGGCAATTTTATCTACGTCAGTCAGGATGACCTCTGGTGCGTTAATGACATAGGCTTTGAACTTAGTGGCAAAAGGATTAAATGTCTGTCCCCGGACACTTGAAATTAATAATCCGGTAAATGCAATAAGTAGAATTTTTCTCATGATAATACTGGTTTTTGAATTAAACTTGGGGTCTAATTTGTTGAAATTTGATTAATGCTTTTGTGAACTATAGATTGATAATTATTTAAGATATTTACATTGATAATTCCCCCATATCCGTTGATATAAGTTATTAATATCTTAATAGTCCTGCTGAAGTATATTTCTACAGTATCAAAGAAACAGGTCTTTGTCTATTTTTGCAATACTTACTAGTCAGTATTTTAAGTTAAGAAAATATTAAAATGGAATTAGCTCGAACGACATTTGAGGGAGGGGATAAGCTATTGGTTCTGCTTCATGGGAACTCACTTGGGAAAGATATTTTTGCTCCTTTAGTAAAGAGTATAACTCATAAATATAAAATCGTATTATTTGATTTGCCCGGGCATGGAGACTCACCAAGATCCTCTAATTATAGTATCCGATCATTCAGCCAGATTCTGGCGGAAAACATCAATCAGATCTCTGGTGAGAAGTACATCCTCGCTCATTCCATTAGTGGGCATCTCGTTTTCAATGCTCTTCATTTATTGAAAAGCATTTCGGGGATAACTTGTGTTGGATCTCCTCCACTTGCTAGGTTGTCGGATACCTTGGAAGCTTTTACTGATATTGGTAAGGTAATGTTTAAACCTGATTGGTCGGCAGCAGAATTAGAAATGATAATTAATAGTTTGTCGGCAGCCCACAAACAAACACTTGAGAGCACGTTTGAAAAGGTTGATCCCGGATTTCGGATGGCGTTGTCCGATTCCAGTTTCATGGAGGGATTCAGAAACGAAGTAGAAATTTTGAATGGTGCGGAGAGTCCGGTAAACTTGGTGTTTTCCAGCGACGACCCATATCTTAACCCTTCATACAATCAGTTTTTAGAAGCAAAGCTAACGAATCCTTTGGTAAAACTGTTTTTTTTAGATTGGGGAGGTCATGCTCCTTTTGTGAAAGAACCCGAGCGGTTTTGGAATTTGCTTCTGAAAAATTGTAGATGATTATTTATAAACTTCCATTGAAGGTTTCAGCGAGCAGTTGAGGAATGCTTTTCCCCGAGTTTTTACGGATAATATTTTGCCGGTGTTTGTTCACGGTGAACTTGCTGATATGAAGAGTGTCGGCTATTTCTTTTGTGAGCTTCCCGTCTGCAATCAGTTGTAGAACCTGAAATTCTCGTTCTGACAAGTTTTTCCATCTTTGCTTCTTTAAATGAGTTATTGAGATTGGGTGACCATTGACGGGATCTCCCACGTAGGAAAAGTGAGAACTCTTGCGATAGCTTAGCCCCATTGCGGTAACATCAGTACAAATGCTAAACGTTCTTTCAACTTTCGTTGAGTATTCAAGAATTGTGCTTAATCGAAAAATGTGTCGATACTCATTGTTCAGATTCTTAATTCTAAAGAGGATTGCAAACTGGGTTTCAAAGGGATTCTTGAAATCAAATAAGTTGGCGGTGTCTAGGTTCTTCATTGTGGAATCGAAGATCAGCTTACGATCTATTTCATGTAGCTTTTTGTAATACAGATCTAACGTAAATTTTTTGTTTTCGTATCCAAGTACGTTTTTTACTCCACAAACATTCACTAATTGACCGATTCTTAAATCGTGGATATAGCTATATTGAAGTGGCATCAATGGGTAATGCAAGTTATCCTGTCCGTTTTTATTGCTTGATTTTGACAGTTCATTTTTTAGCTTCTCAAAATACTCTTTTTCCGCTTGATCCATAACCGTTGTGTGTGGTATTGGGGTGATAAAATAGTTTTCAGTATCCTGATATTGTAAAAATAAGCTATTTTTATTTTTGAGAAAAGAGAAAGAGTCTAAATTGACGTATTTATAATGATTCTAATTATGAGCTGTTTATAGTGGGTTTTGTCAAACAGCAATAGCATAGAATGGCGGTCGTGTTTATATGTGAATATGATATTAATTAGAGGTCGTAAAGCGACTAATTGAGCTGTAATGTAGCTCGAATTACAATTGAAAAAATAACTTTGCGATCAGAGAATGAGAAATATTTTATCCATAGTGTTTGTTTTTTTGTTGCTGATCGTAGGTAATATAGATGTCTTTTCGCAAGTAGAACGGAGCTTTTATTTATGGAATACCACCGGTTTTCAGGTGGGTTTGAATGATTCTTATGATTTAGCTGTAAACACTAAAACCCACTATCGGTTGAATGATCATTTTCGGGAAATGACTTATATGGATTTTGCTGTCTCGCGGGATTTGACTGATTGGTTTAATTTAGGGCTGGCTTTCCGTGCTGCACAAAATCGTAAGCCCTCGGTTGATGTCATGGAGTACCGGCCACAGTTAGTACCCAAGCTCAAATTCAATCTCAAAAAACTCATCGTAAGTAGTACAAATCGACTTGAATATCGAATGTTTAGTCAAGGTGATAATTACCTGAGACATTATCACAACATATTCATTAATTTCCCCTCCCTGACTTCATGGTTGGATCCTTATCTTGGTGAAGGACTATTTACGAAACTTAACTCGGAAGGTCTTCATTTGGTTCGATTTTACGGAGGGTTACATTTGTTAGACAACAAAAGCTTTAAACTGGATGCTTACTACGTTTGGCAATCGTTAAAATCTGATGATCGTTGGAAAGAATCAGATATACTTGGCCTAAGCCTTAAATTTAGAATCTGAGATTTTAAAATTGGTAAGCTAGCTCTACACCCATCCGAAAGTTAATGGGTGAGCCCGGATAGTAGTAGCGTGGGGCATTTCCACCAAAAGAACTCGCATTGATCAAAACCATGGAGCTGTAATGTTCATTGGTGATATTGTTAACGCCTGCAAATAATTTGGATTGAAGCTTACCAAACGATTTTAAATAGTAAACATTCAAATTCAACAGACCATATTCATTCGAATAAACAGAGTTGTTGTCACGCAAAGGTATTTTACCTACCATTTGGTAATGGAGTCGAAATATTAATCTTCGCTTGTAATTGATATGGTATTCCAGATTACTCTGACGGCGGGGACTTCCCGTGAGTTCATTCCCCGAAAAATCATGTTGCCCATCTACGAAATCAATAAAATAATAGGGCGTAAAGCTGCCATTAACATTGAACTTATGTTGCCAGTTCAAATTTGAGCCAGGAAGTTTGTATTCCAGGTAGTACTCCAGTCCGGGATGCGCAGTTTTTCCGGCATTAATTCCCAGGTAGGCATCTTCGGCAACACGACGGGCAACCAATAAATTCTTCATCATCATAAAATACACTGAAAAGTCGTAGTACAACCCATCAAACAAGTATCCACGACTACCAACTTCATAGTTCCAGCCCGTTTCCGGTTGAATGTCTGTATTTCGTCCACCCTCAGGAAGCAATGTTTCCTCCAGACTGGGAGGCGAAAATCCATGGCTGATTTGTGCGTAGATGTTATTTCTGGTCGAGAGCGCGTGATTGATGGCCAGGCGAGGAGAGACAACCGGTTTAAAGGAGTGTTCGGCCGACTGGTCTCCATCGGTCAGGATTCGATCTGTATAGTTGTAACGCGTGTGGTTGAAGTTTGCTCCCAGAGAAATACGCCACTTCTCGGATGTTTTGTATTCCACTTGTCCAAATAGATTGGTGTAATTTCGTTTTTCATGATTGTCTGACAGTATTGAGCCGGTTGTGCCATCATCTTCATTTTCAAAGGTTGTCCAATCGTAGTTTTCAAAGAAGTTTTCGTTGCCCAGCAAAAGTTTCCAGATGCCTGAAGTGGTTGTAATTTTCTTTTCAAGTATGATTCGATTTCCAAAGTAACGACTATCTTCTTGTAAAAAATTGAATGGGCGGAGCTCATCTGACGATCGATTTTGCCCGAATAGAACAACAGTCGATTGCCAGTTATTTTGCCAACGCGAGAGCACCGATGCTCCAAGCAGACTTTTTTGATATTCTTCATATCCGTTTACCGAAGCCCAGCTGGTTGCAGCTTGCTGGGGCGATTTCTGAAAAGTTTCTAAATTCAACGAGCTGGGGATAAAACCTTTCAAATCGGTCTGGTTGATAATAATATTGAGCTCATGTCGCCCCACGATGAATTGCCCCACGTAATTAAGATTGATTCGGTTAGTCTCATTATTCCGACGATATCCTGCCGAGCTCAAGCTTTCAATTGCCAGGTGATTGCTACTGTTTTTTCCATTTAAACTGAGCTTCGCGTTTGTTTGATGGGTCTGGTACGAGCTTAATCCGTAATTTACTGTCAATTGATTTTTGCCGGGATGAATGGCATCAAAGAGTAATGTCCCTCCAAGTCCCGATCCATAAAAGCCTGACGACGGACCTTTAATGATCTCCACCTTCGATAAAACGGACTGATTCAAATCTTCGATAGTAGTTTCGCCAACACCATTTGTTAGTGGAATACCGGCATAATACGCCCTGATTTTATTGGAAGCGTATGGAGTGCGACTGCCAACTCCGCGAATTGTTAAGCGGTTCGTGGTTGGCGTTGCTTGTTGCATGTAAACTCCGGGTACCGTGTTTAAAACCTCATCAATCGATTTGAAGGTGTTTTGTTCTAGCTGATCTGCAGAAATGATGGAGATAGAGGCAGGTACCTCCATCAATTTACGTTCGTAATGATAGGCATGAACTGTTACTTCGCTAATTTCAAAAACGGAGTCCTGAAGAGCCAGCTCACTACTTGGGCTTGTAGAATTTTGAGACCATAACTTATTCGTTTGGAGAAGGAATAAAGCAACAGCGAGGACACTCGTCAACCAAATTCTCATAAAAGGTTATTTTTTTAACTTTTTAGGTTTGCAAACTTGCTTTTCTTTATTGACTTTAGCATCGCATTTTTTGCAATAATAGCTAGGGTTTTCCGGTTCTTTAAAATCTTTTTTCTTGCAAGCTGATTTACTCATTACTTTTTATTCATTTGCTTTCAATTCCAAAAACAAGCTAGGATTGAAAATGTTTTTTTGCGCCATTTTTATTTAGATTGGAAACGAATATTGAACAATCGCTGGTTTTAATAGGATGAATAGAATTTGTTTTGATAACTTGTGGCTCGAAGATATGGGATAGTGCTTCAGATGTTTGGGTAAGATGGAAACCTTTAAAAAAGTATAACACAACGAACGATGAAAAAAGTATTGATTCTGTTATTTGTTAGCGTAATTTTCGTACTCGGGGGCTGCTCGAAGTATAAAGATTGTGGGGCGTGCTTTACTCCTCCGGAATCTTTTAGATTTGAGCTGGTTGATAAATATACCGGAGTGAATTTATTTACAAATGAAACGTTCAATAAGGATGAAATCGAAATACTGGATTCATCAAATAGTTCTGTTGAATTCAATTTTGTTTCAGAAAATAACATCAACATTATTGAGATCTATACGATTGGCTGGCAAACTGAAATCGTTAGCTACAGGGTAAATATCTCGTCAGAGAATATATTTGATTTGTATGTTGATGCGGAAAGATTGAGCGTAGACTGCTGTTCGTTTACCCGTTTTAACGAAATTGAAATTAGCAATGCTGAATTTACCTGGAACTCAAGAAATGATGTCTATCGAATTTTAGTTGATTAACTTCCACGTGTTTGTTTGGTTCTGCTCTATCGTTGTTTTATTTCTCAAACCGTTTTCCCCACCATGCTTTCAACCGTTCCATGATTTTTAATTCGGTAGCGTTGTTTTGAGGTTTGTACAATCGCTCGGTTTTTATCTTTTCGGGTAGGAAATCTTGTTCTGCAAAGTTGCCTTTGTAAGCATGCGAGTATTTGTAATCTTTTCCATAGCCAAGCTCTTTCATCAACTTGGTGGGAGCATTCCGGATGTGCAGTGGTACAGGCAAATTTCCGGTTCGTTTTACTAACTCCTGGGCAGTATTAATAGCGTCGTAGGCTGAATTGCTTTTTGGAGAAGTCGCCAGGTAAATAGTGCATTCCGCCAGGATAATGCGTGATTCGGGATAGCCAATTTGGTGCGCAGCATCAAAAGTACTTTGTGCCAATAACAATGCATTCGGATTGGCAAGTCCAACATCTTCCGAAGCTAAAATAAGTAACCGTCGGGCAATGAACTTGACATCTTCGCCTCCTTCAATCATCCGTGCCAGCCAGTACACGGCGGCATCCGGATCACTTCCGCGGATACTTTTAATAAATGCCGAAATGATATCGTAATGCATTTCGCCATTTTTGTCGTAAGTAGCTTGGTTACTTTGCAGGCGCTCGGTAACCTTTTCGTTGGTGATCACAATTTCTGGCCCTTCTTCGGCTAAAACAACCAGTTCAAGAATATTGAGCAATTTACGGGCATCGCCACCCGAAAAACGAAGCAGTGACTCGTATTCGTCAATCACGATTTCTTGTTCCTTCAGGTCGGTGTCTTTTTTCATGGCCAGCTCAAGAATTTTCAGCAGGCCGTCTTTTTCCAAATGCTTGAGCACATAAACCTGACAACGCGATAGGAGAGGCGAGATCACTTCGAACGAAGGATTTTCAGTAGTTGCACCAATTAAAGTTACAATTCCCTGCTCAACAGCTCCCAGTAGTGAGTCTTGCTGCGACTTGCTAAAACGATGAATTTCATCGATAAATAAAATAGGATTTGGGTTGTTGAAAAATTGCAACTTTCGGGCTTTTTCAATGACCTCGCGAACATCTTTTACGCCCGAATTGATGGCACTCAGGGTGTAAAAAGGCCGGTCCAGTGTGTTGGCAATAATCTTGGCAAGCGTTGTTTTTCCTACTCCGGGAGGACCCCATAGTAAGATGGATGAAATATTCCCCGATTCGATCATTTTTCGCAAAACAGCACCTTTCCCAACCAGGTGCTCCTGTCCGATATAATCGTCAAGTGTTTTCGGGCGAAGGCGTTCTGCTAATGGAATTAAGTTTGCCATTACAGGTTCCTTTTTCTACTTTCTTTATATAGTTTGTTAAACCGAATGTAAACCGGTGCAAATGGGATCAGGATAAAAAGGGTAAACAAATGGTTTATTCTTAATACCATCAAAGTAATTAAAGTTAAAAACATGGTAACGACCAAGCCGATGATGATCGGTCGGTAGCTTTTCATCTTTTTCATCAATTCTTCGTTGCTCAACTCTTGTAGTTTCTTCATATCAGTTACAGTATCTTTTTATTACGTTGTAAGCTTCCTGAATGCCAAACTCACCGGCTTTACTTAAATCCATTGCACCACCATCGACATCATCCAGGTATATTTTGGTCAGGCCTCTGTTGTAATAGGCCTCTGCAAAATCCGGTTGCAGTTCAATCGCTTTGTCCAAATTGCGTATTGCTTCTTCGTACCGATCTAATTTACAAAGAATGTATGCTTTGTTGTAATACGCAAATGGGAAATTCGGCCTCAAAAATACACAAACCTGATAATCATCCAGAATGCTTTTGTATTCGGTAACAAATTCAGGGCTTTTATCTTGCTCTCTATTGACATTTGATCCAACCGGAACCGTTAAATCCTCCGAAAAGTCAGGAAGTGACTCCAGCAATTCAACCATTTTTGTCCGGCAGTTTGCACGGCTAAAGTGAGCCAGTGTATTTTTTTTATCCAGTGAAATAGCTTTGTCGAAATCTTCCATGGCTTCGTTATACTCATTCACCATGAATTTAAAGATACCACGGCTTAGGTAGTTTTCGGGTGCTTCGTTTATTTTAATTTTTTCGTTGAAGTAGAGGATATTATTTCTGAAATAATCAACTAATTTGTTCATTCCGATATTCGTGATGGTCAAAGTGGGCGTGTAATTATTGAAGTTATTTAATTCCTCCAAAGCCATGTTGTAATATTGCATACGCTCATAATTGATCGAATGCTGACTGTAGGAAGAAATCACAAATAGATTCTGTAATTCAATAATAATATTCCGATTTTGAATACGTCCGTCCTCTACTTCCACATCTTCGTCGGTTGGTAGGTTTCTGGTGTCGGCCAACGAAAGCCGGAAACGACGACGATCTCGTTGCTCTTTGGTCTCTTCTTGCTTTTGTTGCGTATTTGGTCGATTGGGGGTTTGTGCCGGAGCTTTTTGCTGTGTGTTTTGTGCCTGCTGCTTGTTGGCGCCGCTGTTTTGTTGCTGAACCGATCCGGCTTGTTGCTGCAGTCCAGCTTGGGTTCCTTGCTGCTGTTGCTGTGCCTGTTGTTGATTTTGAGCTAGCGCATCTTCTTCTATCATGCGTTGGCGAATATTCAGACTGGGATCTAATTTAGCCGCTACTTCGTAGTCGTGTTCGTAACCGGCAATCCCTAAAATTTCTTTTGCAATTCCCCTGTTGAAATAAGCATTAGGCAGAGTCGGGTTGATCTCCAGCGCCAAGTCGTAATCCATGATGGCTCCCTGATAATCCTCCAACTTTTGCTTTACAATTCCTCGGTTGTTGTAGGCATAAGCATTTTGTGGATCAAGCTTGATGGTTTGATCAAAATCGCGCAAAGCCGCTGCATAATCTTCCAACCCGAACCGTGCTAAGCCACGAAGCAGGTAGGTATTGGCATAGTGCGGTCGGATAATGATTGCCCGGTTTAAATCGCGGATACCCTCGCGAATGTCTCCTTTTAAAATATTCGCATTGCTTCGGTTTACAAATGCATTAATGAAATTTGGATTGATCTTCAGTGCTTTGTCATAATCTGCAATTGCACCATCAACATCTTTTAACGAGAGCTTGGCAATTCCACGGTTGTTATAAATGGCTTCGTTGTTTGGATCTAATTCCAGTGCTTTGTCGTAATCTTCCAATGCCTTGTCGTATTCCTTCAGTTCGAGATATGCCAGCCCCCGGTGCATAAAGGCATCAGGATAATAAGGTTTAATGTCAATGGCTTTATCGTAATCGCGAATGGCTCCACGAAAATCTTCCAGTTGATGTTTGGCAACCGCCCGATAGTAGTATGATTCCGGTAATTGAGGTTTGAATTTTATGACGATATTGAAGTTTTCGATAGCGCCAACATAATTACCAATCTGAATGCGTGTTTGTCCTACACGAATATAATGGTTGATATTCAGCTGGCCGTATGAGAAGTTGCAGACAAACAGCAAGACAAACAAAAGTGAGATGAGTCGAGTAACCGATTTGCTTTTTTGCAGCCTATCCGGTTTTCCGAATTGAGTGGTTTTATTTATCAGGAATTCATCATCAGAATGATTTCTTTCAGAAATAAAAAGGTTACTAATCGCTTGTTTCATTATCATTTTAAATTATCAAAGGCGTTCGATGGAACTTGCGCATAATGATGCTCCTGTGTGTATAAACTTTTGCGTGCTCGTTTCATGTGTCGCAATTTACGAAGAGCAAAAATAATAATATAACTCGTATGGGCTTGTTTTTCGTATTTTTAGCTAAATTTTGAATTTTTAACAAAAACCGAACCCATGGAAAAGAGATGCGACTGGTGTTTGAGTCATGATTTGTACATCGATTACCACGATAAAGAATGGGGTGTACCTTTACATGATGACCAAAAGCTATTTGAGTTTTTACTGCTGGAAGGTGTTCAGGCTGGCTTAAGTTGGTTGACCGTATTACGTAAACGCGAAAATTATCGTTTGGCTTATGACAATTTTGATCCGGTTAAAATTGCAACTTACGATGAAGCTAAAATGCAAGATTTGCTACAGAACGCCGGGATTATCCGCAATCGATTGAAAGTAGCCGCAAGTGTAAATAATGCCAAACGATTTCTTGAGGTTCAAAAGGAGTTTGGAACGTTCGACAACTACATCTGGTCGTTCGTTGATCACAAACCCATTGTTAATCATTTTGAAACCCTTGCTGATGTTCCTGCAAAAACAGCTCTTTCCGATAAAATCAGCAAAGACATGAAAAAGCGTGGTTTCAAATTTGTTGGTTCAACTATAATTTATGCCCACATGCAAGCAACAGGAATGGTTAACGACCACCTGACGAGTTGTTTTAGGCATGCTGAATTAACTGAAAAGTAGGACAGGAGATAGCCTGGTTGTATCAACGCTCGTGAATGAAAGGGCCTGAAAAAAAACAAGTTGTGTTGCCCGGTTAAATCAAACAAGCATGTGACGATTCTTGCGAGGGGCATTGTAAGCAAATTCTATTGAATGCCTATAAAAGAACTGACCGTCTTAAGAAAATTTTGAGACGGTCAGCTAATATTGTTATTCGATACTTGTACTAACAACAAGCAAGTTATTAAAATGGCAAATCATCTTTATCGCCTGCTTCCGGCGGAATATCATCGGGAGAAAATTCTGGCGGAACATCTTGAGAAGCTCCCGGAGTCAGCCGGTCAATGCGCCATGCATTGATGTTATGATACCATCGTCCATTAAATTCACGCGATTCTACCGAAAATGATACGTTTACATCCTCGCCGGAATTCAGTCCTTCGAGAAGCGAAATCTTATCATTAAACAAGGTAAAGCACACTTGCTTTGGAAACTGATCATCGGTTTCAATAACAAACTCCCGTTTTTTCCATTCTTTCCCGGCTTTGCTTACGCCGGAATTTACATCCAAAATTTGGTTTATTTTTCCTTTTACTTCTAAACTCATCACTTCAATTTTTTTTCGATTTTCAAAAATAGAGATAAAAAAAGACCCCTGAAAAGATTCTTTCAGGGGTTTTCTAAAAAGTTTTCAAGAATTGTTTATTCAACAATCTCTAAAAGTTCCACTTCGAAAATCAATGTTTCGTTTGGACCAATATCAGCACCGGCTCCACGAGGGCCATAGGCTATTTCTCCTGGAATATAAATTTTCCATTTTGATCCAACAGACATTAATTGAAGAGCTTCCGTCCATCCTGGAATTACCTGACTAACTCCAAAGGTTGCAGGCTCACCGCGCTCTACTGAACTGTCAAACACAGTACCGTCCAGTAACGTTCCGGTGTAATGAACTTTTACTTGTTGATCGGCAGTTGGTTTCGGTCCGTCGCCTTCTTTGATCACTTCGTACTGAAGACCACTTTCGGTTACCTGAACGCCTTCTTTTTCTTTATTCGTAGCAAGAAACTCTTCGCCCGCTACTTTGTTTGCTTCACCTTCAGCATCTGCCAAATTTTTGAAATAAGCCTGGATGAATGTACGTGCATCTTCAATGGTCATTTTAGTTTCTTCACCCTTTAATTGTTGCTCAAAGGCGGTGATTAAAATATCCGTGTTGAAATCATCGGAACCTGTGGATTCCAATTGTTGCTTGTTTTGATCACCAACTAATACTCCAATGGCATAACTAGCCGAATCGGCAGCGGTTGCAAGGTCTGCATTACGAGAACCCTGTGGTTGACAAGCTGCCAATACTAAAATAGCAGCTAATGCAAAAAGAATTGATTTAAATTTCATGTGATTTAAATTGTTTGTTTTTCGATGGCAAAAGATGGAGTTCGCTTTTTTATCGTTGCTGATAAGGTGAAATCTATGCTCTTGCTCATTGCATGTTTATATGAAATAATTAGACAATTTCCAGTAATTCAACTTCGAAAATAAGTGTTGAGTTTGGTCCAATAGCACCACCAGCTCCACGCTCACCATAAGCTAAATCAGAAGGTACAAACAGACGCCATTTTGATCCGGTCGTCATCATTTGAAGGGCTTCAACCCAGCCCGGAATAACACCGTTTACAGGGAATGTGGCAGGTTCTCCGCGTTGCACGGAGCTGTCGAAAACAGATCCATCAATCAGCGTACCATGGTAATGGCACTTTACCTGATCGGCAGGACTTGGTTTTTCGCCATCTCCTTCTTCAAGTATAGTGTACTGCAATCCGCTGGCTGTTTCTATTACACCTTCTTTTTCGCGATTCTCAGCCAAAAATTTCAATCCCTCTTCAAGGTTTTCTTTTCCCTGGCCACCTTGCTGCTTTTCCATGAACTCCTGCAAGATTTTGTTTGCCTGTTCGGGCGTTAATTTAGGCTCTTTGCCTGTGAAAATATCTTCGAGAGCCAGCATGAAGTTGCTTGGATCAATTGTTTTTACTCCTGATTGAATGAGGTTGCTGGAAACACTTAATCCCAATGCGTAACTAAATTCTTCCAACTCTCCATTAAATTTCTTTTCTGACATAAAATTCTGTTTTTTTATAAAGGGTACGAAGATAAATGATTTTTTGCGATATCCCTGATGATCAACCGCCTTTCTCTCCGTACAGGATATGTTTCTTCCCCGGAGGCCCTGCCAGTCGCTGCATTGCGAAGCCATGTTTTTGGAGCGAACGTCTGACATCTCCTTTGGCACAGTAAGTTGTGAATATTGCACCGACCCGACAATGGGCACTTATTTTTTCAAAAATGGCATCAGTCCATAGGGCGGGTTGCTTGTTTGGAGCAAAGGCATCAAAGTAAACTAAGTCGAACGTTGGTAGCTTTGAAAAATCGATTGTCTTTAAGTCGCCTTTTATTTTTGTCAGGCTGAAGTTTTCCGCTAATCCATGTGGCTTTTCCCATTCGCACTGGTGCATTTGAAGGAATATTTGTTGGATATCAGGCGAATGATTTTCAGCATAGTTTAGTTGGCTGTATTCCTCTTCGGGGAGTGGAAACTTTTCCAGCGAATAGTAGTTAATTACTTTTTCGCCCCGGTTGAGAAAGCTGAGTAGGGCATTAAGTCCGGTGCCAAAGCCAATTTCTAATAGGTTTAAAGGCGATTTAGTGCAAGCCTTCAGCCCATTTTCAATAAATACATGCATGCTTTCCTGTATGGCTCCGTGTACGGAATGAAAATGCTCATCCATTTCAGGAATATATATTGTATGCGATCCGTCGTCAGTGAGTTGGATGATTCGTTTCATGTGCTAGTTTCGAGTTCTGAGTTTTAAGTTCTTTTATAATTGAAACCGATTGAAATACACTAGGTTTTTATCCTTAGTGCTTTTCAATCTTGTATTTATAGTTGGTTTACAGCACGGCGAATTTCGTAAAAATATTGTTTGCATTGCTATTTTTGTTTTACTTTTGACTGATTCAAAAAATTGTCATGCTAATAAAACTGTACGAAGAAAATCCCAACCAACGTGAAATTGAGAAAGTGTTGGAAGTACTCCGCGGCGGAGGGATCATTATTTATCCGACCGATACGGTTTATGGAATGGGTTGCGACATAACCAATGCGAAAGCGGTTGAAAAAGTTGCACAGTACAAGAATGTGAAGATCGAAAAGTCAAATATGTCTTTTATTTGCAGTGATTTAAGTCACTTGTCTGACTATGCAAAACCAATTTCCAACTCGGTTTTTAAGCTATTGAAACGCAATTTGCCGGGGCCTTTTACCTTTATTTTGGAAGCGAATTCAAATGTTCCGAAGTACTTTAAAGGGAAAAAGAAAACGGTTGGTATTCGTGTTCCCGACAACAATATTATTCTCGAAATTGTCCGACAACTGGGCAACCCGATCCTTTCAACTTCAGTTCACGATGAGGATGAAGTGTTGGAATACACAACTGATCCGGAGCTGATTCATGAAAAGTTTGATGGATTTGCTGACTTGGTGATTGACGGTGGTTATGGAGATAATAATCCGTCAACAGTTATTGATTGTACTTCTGATATGCCTGTAGTTATTCGGCAGGGTAAAGGAATTGTTGAAGAATAGTTAGCTCATTTCAGCTAAGCCTTCTCCGCCGATTTCTATTATTTTTTCCAGAATGCAGGAGAGAAAAGCACAAGCACTGTAAACAGCTCCAGGCGTCCCAACAACATCAAAAACGATAGAAACCATTTCCCCGCCGGATGCACATGATGGAAATTTTCAGCAGGTCCAACATTGCCGAGCCCCGGTCCTATATTTCCGAGCGATGTTGCAACTGCTCCCATGGCTGATTCCAGATCAGGTTCAATAGTCGTAAACAGGATTGTGCTGATAAAGAAGATGATGAAATAAATCATAAAAAAGGCAAGCACGTTGGTGATGATTTGTTCGGAAACAGCTCTTTTGTTGAAGCGCACCGGAATAACAGCATTCGGGTGCAGAAGTCGACGAAGTTCGTAATAGCTGTTTTTCATCAACAAAACCACGCGCATAATTTTTATTCCTCCGCCAGTTGATCCGGCACTCCCTCCGAAAAAGAAAAGTGAAAAAGTGATGATTGTCAAAAAGGGTGTCCAGCTAAGGTAGTCGGCTGTGGCATATCCGGTTGTCGTGATAATAGAAACTACCTGAAACAGCGAGTGCCGGAATGCCAGCTCAAAATCCATTTGAGTTGTAATAAGCAAACCACTGAAAATGATAGCTGTAAAGCCAACAACAAACAACAGGTAATATTTGAATTCTTCGTTTTTGAAAACTTTGTCAAACTTTCCATGAATAGCAAGGTAAGAAAGCGTAAAGTTCATTCCGGCCAGGAACATGAATAGTGTGATGACATACTGAATAAACGGTGACGACCAGTAAGCAACAGAGGCTTGTTTGGTGGAATAACCTCCGGTAGCAATGGTGGTAAATGAGTGGTTGACGGCATCAAACAAAGTCATGCCTCCAATCCAAAGTAAGATGGTTTCGGTCACCGTGAATCCGAGATAAATTATCCACAGGCTTTTCGCTGTTTGCTGGATTCGGGGACTAATTTTGTCAGGCGTTAGGCCGGGAACTTCGGTGGCAAACAGCTGCATTCCTCCAATTCCAAACACCGGCAGAATAGCTAACGACAGAACAATGATTCCCATTCCTCCGAGCCATTGGGTCATGCTTCGCCAAAACAGAATACCATTGGGGAGTGATTCAATATCATTTAAAATAGAGGAACCTGTTGTGGTAAAGCCCGACATGGTTTCGAAAAAAGCATCGGTCAACGAAGGAATGGAATGACTAATTAAATACGGAAGGCTTCCAAAAAATGAAAAAATCACCCAAACAAGACTGACAATAATAAAGCCTTCGTGTTTCCCAATTTTCTTGTCAGCTCCGTTGGTTGCTAAAAGAGTCAGCGCACCAACTCCCATGCTGATCAATGAAGAATAAAGTAAGGGTAATAGTCCTGCATCGCCATATATTGCAGAAACGCTCATCGCTATGAGCATCGAAACGCCTTCAACAACTAATAAAAAACCTAGTATTCTGAAAACTATCTTAGCGTTGAGCATACGGGCAAAGCATTATTTGAAATATTTGTCGAGCTTTTTTATTGCTGATGGCAGGGCAAACACGACGACTTTGTCATTTTCCTGAATATGCGTGTCGCCTTTAGCAACAAAACCTTTTGATCCGCGAACATAGCCTCCAATTTTCGCATCATCAGGGAAGTCCAGATCTTTTATTGGTAACTCTGTAATTTTAGATCCTTCTTTAGCGATAAATTCAAAAACTTCAGCATCAGATGCCGTCAAACATTTGGCTTGTGCCACTTCAGCTCCCAATGTATATTTGTAAATATAGCTTGCCGCAATGAGTTTTTTATTGATGATGCTACCAATATCCATGCTCTCGGCAATTCCCATGAAATCAATGTTTTCAACTTCTGCTACCGTTCTTTTTATTCCGAGCGTTTTTGCCAGATGGCAGGATAAAATATTGGTTTCAGAGTTTCCGGTTACCGCAATAAAGGCATCCATTCGGTCAATTCGTTCTTCCTTAAGTAGATCCATGTTTCGTCCATCTCCTTGAATAACCAGGACATTTTCAAATCGGTCGGCTACTTTCTGGCTCCTGACTTTGTTGCTTTCTATAATCTTGATATTGTAACTGTCGCCCAAACGCTCTACTGTTTTTTGGGCAATTCTACTACCTCCAAGTATCATGATATTTCGAACCGGAAAAATTTCTTTCCCGGCGAGCTCGAAAACACGGTTTTGATTTGCTCTGGTGGTTATAAAGAAAACAATGTCACCATTGTGAATCGTATTTTTTCCGTATGGAATAATGGTTTCACTATCGCGGTTAATGGCTACTGCACGGACATCAGAGTTGATGTATGAAATTTCCTCAAGCGATTTATGCAGAATTGGTGCATTTTCCCGGATTTTGATCCCCATCAGGATCAACTTCCCCTGTGAGAATTCGATTAGCTGACGAGTTCCTACTTGTTTAACAGATGTCGCAATTTCTTTTGCAGCAAGACTTTCCGGATAAATCAACTCATCAACTCCAAGCTTTTTGAGTTTTTCCTTATACTTTTCGGTTAAGTATTCACCTTGATTAATACGAGCAACAGTTCGTTGAACTCCCATGTCTTTTGCCTGTACGCAGGCGAAAATATTGCGCTCTTCATAGGGAGTTACAGCAATAAACAAGTCCGCCTTCGAAAGTCCTGTTTCTTTCAAATCACGAAAGGAATTAGCGTAGCCTGTTAGGGTGAGCAGATCCACTTGACTGGAAATATGATGCAGTTTATCAGCATCTTCATCCATTAATACAATGTCGTGGTTCTCCTTGCTAAGCATCTTGGCAAGGTGAGTTCCTACTTCTCCGGCACCTACAATAACAATCTTCATATTTTGTCACTCTTTTTCAGAATTCAGCCCGGTAAAGTAAAGTATAAAAACTACAATTTCCACGAATTTATGCCTGTTTTTCGTGTGCGTTACCAATAACTTAAAAGCACTGAGATTCGTAAATTGTTAAAAGTCAGCAATAAATGTTTCGGGAACTGATAAGTTATTAAAATCTAAAATCTTACCTTTCTCCAATGCCGAATCAATTGTTGTTTTAAAAGCCAGATCTGAAAAATGGGACTGTTGATCGTCTTTTTCTGGATTCTTCAGACCTGTCTGTTGTCGCTTTACCTTACGTTTTTTGTATTGAAAGGTTTGATTAACAAACAGAACTGTCCGTTTGTCAATGATCAAATCGGGAGTCGAAAAATTCTGACAGGTATCGAGTTGAATTCTAGTTGGAGAATCCAATTGAAGTTCCCGGAGAGCATGCGGAATCGATCGGTATTCTTCCTCTTTATTTTCAGCATAAATCAGGTAGTTTTTGCGACCATTAATTAAATGCAGGTAGCGAGCCGAATCATAAACGATGCATTTTGTTTGATTAAACAACGCCACTTTCTGGCGGAAGGCAGCGATTTGAAAGAACAAGAAAAGGGATACTGCCACAAACAGAAATTCTTTCCGTTTTAGTTTAATGAAAAACATGCTTGCGATTAAACAGGCCAGCAAAACGCTTAATTGGAATACTGAAATACCAATGTTTTCAATCAGTGAATTTGGAATCTGATCAATTTCCCTGAGCAGAAATAGGGTCACAAAAGTTACTGATGACAGCACCTTTGCAAGGACTGCTGCCAGCCAGTTTGCCGGAGAAACGAGGAAGAATAAGACTGTGCTGGCCAAGATAATGTACGCTGCGGGTATCACAATAAAATTACTGAGCCAAAAGAAAAGAGGAAACTGGTGAAAATAGTAAACACTTAAAGCGAAGGTGCCAATTTGTGCTGCCATCGAAACACAGAAAAGTTGCCAAAACCAATTGATCACTTTGTTTTGGGGCGACCACAACGATTCTATTTTTGGGAAGAAGAAAACGATACTGGAAACGGCCGCATAGGAAAGTTGAAAGCCCACCTCAAAAATTAAATTGGGGTTGATTAGTAAAAGTAAGAATGCCGAAGCAGCGATTGAATTATAAATTGATGCCGGTCGGCGAAGGCTGTTGGCGACAAGAATAAACGAGAACATAACTGTTGCTCGTTGCACCGATGGCGAAAAGCCTGTAATTAGTGCATAGCTCCACAAGAGTAGGGCGATGATAATTACAAAGGTCATTCGTCCCAGCTGAGTTCGTTTGAGAAAACCAATCGCATAAGTGAGAAACAAGTAGATCATTCCCACGTGCAAGCCGGAGACGGCCAAAACATGCATGGCCCCGGTTGAGGCAAAGTAGGAGCGGGTTTCGGGCGATAGCTCTTTTCGGTACCCCAGTGTTAATGCCGAAATGACCTGTCGTTGTTCATCATTCGTAATGTGTTTTTTGAGTTGATTGATTAAGCGAAACCTAAACTGTTCAGCTGCAAATGGAATGCTGGAGGCTTTTTCGGTTATTCGTTGATAATCTTTCGTTGGCAAATAGGCGCTGTAATAAACTTCTCGATTGGCCATAAATGCCTGATAGTCGAAAGCAAAAAGGTCGTTTGAGTTTTGTATGCGCTGGATTCTGGCTTGAGCAACCAACTGGTCGCCCGGCTTTAGTTGAAGAACAGAGGTGTCTTTTTTTAGATAGACAATTATTTTTTGGTTTTCGTAATACGATGAGTCGGCCTGATTAATTTGAATTACGCTTTGGTAAGAGTTGGTCTTTTCGGTTGGATATTCCAATACCGTAGCTATAAAATGCTGCTTTTCGTTTCGGTTGGGAATTGAAGGGCGACGGGCTGATAGAAAGGCCAGCAAGGCGAAACAGCTGGCATAAAAGGCTGACAAGTAGCTGTCAAACGGGTACGTTTTGGTTTTTAACTTAGCCAAAACGAGTACCGCTAAAATGATGCTGATGATCAATAGTAAAAGCTTAGCTTGAGGAACATAAAAGCCCAGCATCAAACCAACGATCCAAAAACTCAAAATTTTTGTAAAGGGGTTATTTCTGAAAAAGCTCACAGTCAGTTGTTTTTATACTGACTACGGGCGAATAATATGATTAGTTTAAGCTGAGCGTAATTTTTTGATGAACGCTACTATTTGGATGATAAAACCACCCATTTCTCTCACGAACCTACTTTTTTGCCAGGTAAAACAATGCGGTATGAAGTCCGTACTTTTCCTTTCGAAATAGCTGTTAGTTTGCTTTTAAGCAAACGTTTTTTCAATGGGTTGAGGTAGTCAACCAGCAAAACTCCATCCAGGTGGTCGTACTCGTGTTGGATAACACGGGCAGCAAAACCTCCGTATTCTTCGATATGCTCAACCCGGTTTTCATCGAGGTACTTAATTTTAACTCGTTCCGGGCGGCTAATGTCTTCGCGGATTTCCGGTAGGCTTAAACAGCCTTCGTTCATGACCCATTCGTCGCCGCTTGTTTCCAAAATTTCGGGGTTAATAAATGCTTTTTTGAACCCTTCCAGTTCGGGCTCTTCATCAGCAATATGACTCGCATCAACAACAAATATGCGGAGTGATTTACCAACCTGAGGAGCGGCCAGCCCAACACCTTCCGAATGGTACATGGTTTCGAACATGTTTTCAACCAGTTCTTTCAGTCCTTCAAAGTCCTCACCAATTGGTTGAGCTACTTTCCGCAAAAGCGGATCTCCATATACAGTTACCGGATATATCATGATCTATATTTTTGTTGTTCCATGTACGATTGAAGAATAATTGTTGCACTTACCGCATCAATCGTTCCTTTGTTTTGTCTGTCTTTCTTTTTCAATCCCGCATCAATCATGGTTTGAAATGCCATTTTCGATGTAAAGCGCTCATCAACCTGCTCGATGGGCATGTCGGGATAAAGCTTTTGAAACCGCTTTAAAAACGGATTGATATACAAAACGGCTTCAGAGGGCTCATTGTTCATCTGAAGTGGGTACCCGATAATGACTTTCTCGACTTGCTCTTTCTGAAAATAGTCTTTCAGGAAGTCGAAGATGTCATGGCTGCGAACTGTTGTTAACTTCGATGCAATCAATTGCATCGGATCGGTAACAGCCAGGCCAACGCGCTTTCGGCCATAATCGATTGCCAATATTCTACCCATTTCATTTAAAATTTGTGCAAAAATAATATTATCAAGCCAGAATGAAAGCTCTTATTCAAAAAAGATGTTTATTCGGGCTGTATGTAAGATGTTGAAATTTAATTTGATGCGCTTTTGGCATGAGGTTTGCTTGTCATCAAACAACTGATTACCGGTAAATGCAGGCACCAGATGAGACATTTATAAAACATTAAAAACTGGAAGCCATGAAAACAAAAAAGATGAGACTGATTGTATTGATGATTACACTTGCAGCAGTCATGACAGGAGTTAACGCAGAGGCACAGCGTAGAGAAACAGGTTCTGATAGCAGACGAACTTACAAGCAAAGTAAGCAGTATAACGACCGCAATAGTAGAAAAAGCGACCGTCGGGAATATTCAACAGCCGACCGAAGCCGGAAGCCTCGAAATGATCAACGGGCCTATCACAAGTCAGATCGAAATAACAGCCACGATTGGGATCGAAGTCGCTCACGAGACCAACGGAGTTATGCCGATCGGGACAGAAAGAACAATCGGGATAATCATTGGAATCGGAATAAAAGAGATAGCCGAAGCGATCATTGGAATCGGAATAATAAAAAGTCGTACCGCTACAGTGAAAAGTATGGCAACAGACATTACAAGTATGATCGTCGCTACGAATATCGTCACCCAAAATACGGACGAGTTTATTCTCGCTTTTGTGAGAGCCCGATGAGAATCAGACATCAGCACGGTGATTATTATTTTTATGGCGGTCACTATTATCGTCATCATCATGGAGTTGGTTATGTACGGGTAGAATTCCCGGCACATCTGGTGTTCGAACATTTACCATTTCATTGCGATCGGTTTTGGGTAGGAGATCATTTGTATTACCGACATGGAGATATCGTATTTGAACCATATGGATATGGCTACCGGATTGCTCCACGCTTTAATCTCGGAATTCATTTCTCAGCCCATTTTTAGTCAATATATTTTAAAATTAATCAGTCAATTTGGTACGGCAGTCTCAAAAGTAAGTTTTGGGGCTGCTTTCTTTTTTGTGTCACTAATTGGCAATGTTGAATTATGGTAATGCTGTCAATTGATTTTTTTTTGACGACAGCGAAAAGAAGGTGCCCGGAAACTGAGTCGACAACGGAGAAAAAAATAATTCAGTCTGGAAACTGAGTTTCTGGCTTCAAAAAAATGTGTTCATCCCGGAAACCGGGTCAATAGGCTAACGAAAACCCGGGGAAGCCGGAAACCGGGTCGACAGCAAGAAATCAATTTCGTTTAAGCCGAAAACCGGGTCGATTGGAAGAAATCAAATGCATTGAAGGCGGAAACCGGGTTGATTGAAAGAGCCGGATCGCAAGCGTAATTTCCGGGTGTCGCCCGTAAGTCGGTACTGGCGGTATCAGGTACATCACGACCGGTTCGGTTCAATCGGTAAACAAGTTTACCATCGCATGCTTTTATTTTTGTATTTTTGCCGAAACTCAAAAACACAACTCTATGGTTACAATAAAGACCACTTATCTTGGCGATTTGAGCACGGAGAATATTCATGTGCAATCGGGCGCAAAGATTATCACCGACGCACCTTGTGATAACCGCGGAAAGGGGCAGTCGTTTTCACCAACAGATTTATTGGCGACATCGCTCGGGAATTGCATCATGACGATTATGGGCATTAATGCGATGGATCATGGAATTGATATTGTTGGAACACAGCTCGAAATTACGAAGATCATGGCTAGTGATCCGCGTCGCGTAGCAGAGGTTGTTGTTGAGTTTTTCTTTCCGAAGAAGAATTATACTGATGAAGAAAAGCAGCTGATTGAAAGCGTGGCCGGTAAAAGCCCGGTTCCGTTAAGTTTGCACTCCGATTTGGTACAAACAATCAAGTTTAATTGGTGATCATTTAAGGTTTTCGAGGCATCAACCAGCTTGACTTCAGGTAATATTTTAAGCATTCATTCTCCTCCTACTAAATTATGGAATCATAGCATGCAAAAAGGACGCGAAATTATCCTACTCAATATATCAGGCGCTGATAAAGCCGGATTGACGGTGTCGCTAACAGAAATATTAGCGCAATACGAAGTAAATATACTGGATATCGGACAGGCGGTTATTCACGAACATCTCGGATTGGGTATTTTGTTTGAGTTATCGGCAAAAGCCGATTCTTCGCCAATATTGAAGGATTTGTTGTTCAAAGCGCACGAACTGGGATTGAAGGTGAAGTTTACCCCCATCACCGAGGCGAGGTATGAAGAATGGGTAACTCACCAGGGGAAAGAACGTTTCATTGTAACGCTGCTGGCACGTAAATTAACTGCTTTGCAGCTGGCAAAAGTAACTTCAGCTATTTCAAAGCAAGGCTTAAATATTGATATTATCTCTCGTCTGTCAGGGCGGATTCCGCTCAACGATGATAAGGGAAATGTCAAAAGTGTGGTTGAATTTTCGGTTCGTGGAACCCCTCACGATAAAGAATTACTAAAACGGACGTTTATTGAAATCAGCACCGAAACCGGTGTCGACATTGCTTTTCAGGTTGATAATATGTATCGGCGCAATCGTCGTTTGGTTTGTTTTGATATGGACTCCACAATTATTCAGGCTGAAGTGATTGATGAATTAGCCCGCAAGGCTGGTGTTTACGATGAGGTGAGTGCGATTACCGAGTCAGCTATGCGCGGAGAGCTTGATTTTAAGGAAAGTTTCGAGAAGCGCATTGGCTTGCTAAAAGGGCTGGATGTGTCTGTTATGAGTGAGATTGCCGAGCAGCTACCCCTCACCGAAGGGGCTGAGCGTTTATTTCGAACACTTAAAAAGTTTGGCTATAAAACGGCGATCTTGTCTGGTGGGTTCAACTATTTTGGCAACTACCTGAAATCGAAGCTGGATGTCGATTATGTGTTTGCCAATGAACTGGAGGTGGCCGATGGCAAATTGACCGGGCGGCATGTAGGCGAAATAATGGATGGTGAAAAAAAAGCTGAAATGCTGAAATTATTGGCCTTTAAAGAAGATTTACATTTGGAGCAGGTCATTGCGGTAGGAGATGGTTCGAACGATTTACCCATGATTCAATTAGCGGGCTTGGGTATCGCTTTTCATGCCAAGCCCAAAGTTCAGGAAACTGCTAAAAACGCTATTTCCGAAGTCGGTCTTGATGCGCTCCTTTATTTAATTGGTTTTCGTGATCGGGAAATATACGATTAAAGCGAAGTACAATTGATGAGGAAAAACGTTCGCTTATTGCAACTGTTGAGTTGTGCATGTTACGCACCACAATTTTTAGCTGTCTGTACCGACGGCATTTTACCGTTCCGAATGAACAGTAGACACAACAAGCTCCCTTCTTTGGTTTTATTACCGTTTGCGGCTTGTACACTCATAAAATAGCTGCATGCATTTTCAGGCATCGTTCATTCCTGCTTAAAATGATATACCAAACAGGTGATTGTCGATTTCAATCGGATGTTTTTCAGGGTTTTAAATTGTAAAAAAAAAGAGCTGCCGGTAAATTTATATGACAACTCTTTTTTCTTTACGATTTAAAAATCGTGTTCTAATTTTAGTATTTCCGCAACTGAATAACCTCCATTTCATCTCCATTGGGCAATGATACATTTAATTCCTCGCTAGTCAGATTGGCTACTCCCCGAGCCGTTGTTCCATCCGTGTTTATCCAATTGACCGTAAACACCTGATCGAGACCCGAAGGAATTAAGGTAGCGATAACTTGCAGGTTTTGATAACCTAGCAGCTCTCCATTTACAATAACGAGTTCTTTTTTACCATTTCCCTTTTCAACAAAATCAACAAAATAAGTGTAGTTATAAAACAGATTTTCAGGCTTGTAGATTGACTTCTGGCCTGCTGCGACTTCCGCAATCTCAACTTCCGCTTTTTGTTGTGGCTTGTCCGTAATAGCAGGAAGTGGATTGTCTTCGTTTTCGGTAGGTTTAGTTGTCACTGCCTTTTCAGCCGTGCTTGGATTCTGATTAACCGGCAATTCATTTAAATTTTTCAAGGCATCTGCGATCGCCTCCCCATAACCTTTTCTGAAATCTTTCGATCGCCCTGTTCCTTCTTGCGACCAGATCACCCTATTCCGGCAGTCCTTCAATTCCACCGTTAATTTATTACGAAATGTACTTTTCAGTTTCACTAAACCGGCGGTCACCGCGTCGCAATAATTGTCAGGAATCTCATCCGATTGGAAAACAGTTTCAATAGACTTCGCATTCAGTTCCTTTTGCAGCGATGTGCTTAGCCCATAAGGATTAAAGCCTTCCGTAAAATCAGGAAACTGAGTTGGAATAATGACATATTTATAGGGTTGTTGTGCGAGAGAGAATTGACAAATTCCAACAAACAAAAGGAAAATGAGATATTTTTTCATAACAATAAATTAAATCGATTTTTGAACTAGCCAAACTAGCATTTTTTTATTAACTAACCTAGACTGGTTTTGAAAAGACAGGTGCTCCATTACTTCGCTATCAGCTGCCTCTCTTTGATTCTTCTATTCAGTTTCATAAAATAACGAAAGCCGAAAAACTGTTGTCATTCGGCTTTCATTTATTGTGAAATGCGTCCTTATTCTTTCACCGAAAACTTGTAAATCGTTGTTGATTCCAACGTGTCACCCGGCTCCAAAATAGTGCTTGGAAAGTTCGGGTGATTAGGTGAATCAGGGTAATGCTGAGTTTCTAAACAAATTCCGGTACGAAATTCAAATGGCTTACCATATTTCCCGGTCAACGATCCATCCTGGAAGTTCCCCGAATAAAATTGAATAGCTGGCTCTGTGGTCAGCACTTCCATATAACGGCCTGACTCAGGATCGTAAACGCTACTTGCAAATGTCAACTCATTGCCATTCTGATCCTTATTCAAAATATAATTGTGGTCATATCCTTTGCCGATCCGGATCGGTTCGTAATCTGAATTGATTCGCTCACCGATGGTATGTGGAGACGTAAAATCCAGATCAGTTCCTTTGATTGAAACAATCTCGCCGGTCGGAATCAATTCTTCATTAATAGCGGTTGTTGAATCTGCATCAATCACCATTACGTGCCCTAATACGTCACCATTGCCCTCTCCTTTCAGATTGAAGTAGGCATGATTTGTCAGGTTAAAAGGAGTTGCCTTGTCTGTAGTTGCTTCGTAATCAATTTTCAATTCATTTTCAGCTGTTAGCGTGTAAGTTACTTTTACTTCTTTATTGCCCGGGAAACCAAATTCTCCATCCGGACTCTCAATGCTCATAACAACAGCGTCACCTTCTGGCGAGTCAATCTTCTCGGCATCAAAAACCCGGTTTTTAAACCCAATTAACCCATTGTGCAAACAGTTGCCATTATCATTTGCAGGAAGCTGGTAGGTAGAATCTCCAATCGAGAAGTTGGCATCTCCAATACGATTGGCATAAGGTCCAATAATGGCACCAATCTCATTGTGATGATCCAAATATTCCTGAATCGATTTAAAACCTAAATTTACATCTGCCAATTTTCCATTTCGGCCAGGTACCAGGATGGCAACTATTTTGGCTCCATAATTCGTAATGTCAACTCGCAGGCCATTCTCATTTTCCAACGTATATAAACTGACTGATTTACCATCAACAGTGGTTTCAAAATCAGCTTTTGTGTAAGGAACCTGAAACTTTTCTTCAGGCTGCTGGCAAGCAAAAGCGAAAATTAATAACAGAAAAGCTAGTTTTTTCATAAGTGTTAGCGTTATTGAATTAATAGTTATACAATTGAGTTTAAAAAGTCAAATTTACTTTTATCAAATCAAACAAATTTATGTAAAAATTTACGGCGAATATAACAGATGAGCAAAAAAATTCTTCCTCTTCCAATGATTCTTTTATTGGTAGTTACAACAATCAGTTTTACCAGAAGGAAACACAATTCATCTCTGGTCTGAATTATCCTGTTTTTCTACCATATTATTCTTTTGTTTCTACTCTATTATGTCCAAGTTTCCGGATCATAAACAGACCCAAGGCATACAACAGCTTTTTTGCAATGTGTCGCATAGTTGAATTCGATGGTTTTTAAGGTATCCAAAGCCGATGTTTATCCGGGATTTCTATTAGGGTTTTCTGGGGGTGCATAAGATAACTTGCAGAAATATAGAATATTCAATCGAAAACGGTACCCTTAACTTTATTTTTAATGTTGGTAACATCCCCCATCAAATGAGGAGATTTTTCCACACTTGACCACCTGACATACCCTCTGCTTAATTTTCTTAATATAAATCAATTAGGCATTTACAGCTATCAATATATCATGGCACGGTCTTTTCCTTACTTCTAACAAAAAAATGAACCGAAAGCAATTTTTAAAAAATTCTGCCAAAGGAGTTACCTTGACCACATTAGTTCCTTCGTTGGTTTTTTGCTCCACTGATGGTCAACAAAAAACAATCTCGGGAAATTATCGAGTTAATAGTGATTTTGAGCCTGATGTTGATCTTGAACTGACAGCTACTCCATCGGAATTACAATTTTTCCCCGGCAACCCAACAAATATTTATTCTTATCAGTCAAAATTGTTGAAAGGCGAAAATGCATCACACGAAAAATTGCCGGATTCATATCTCGGCCCAGTCGTCCGCGTAAGAAATGGGCAAAAAATTCGCGTTCGTTTTAAAAACCAGCTTCCACACGAAAGTGTAGTGCACTGGCATGGGTTGCACATTCCGCCCGAAATGGACGGGCATCCGATGTACGCCATTGAAAACGGCAAACAATACATTTACGAATTTGAAGTAAACAATCGCCCTGGTACCTATTGGTTCCATCCGCATCCCGATAAAATTACCGGGCCGCAGGTTTATCAAGGCTTGGCAGGAATGTTTATCGTTGAAGGTGTGAACGAGGATTTGCCAAGCGGTGAATATGATATTCCATTAATTATCCAGGATCGAACGTTCGACAACAACAACCAACTGGTTTATTTGCAGAATAACCGGATGGGGCAAATGCAGGGTTTTTTGGGCAAGCAAATCATGGTGAACGGTTCCCCGGAACAAATAATGGAAGTTTCAAAGGCGACTTATCGATTTCGGGTGCTAAACGGTTCCAACTCACGAATATATAAATTAGCATGGAGCGATGGCAGCGATGTGATTGTAATCGGCACGGATGGCGGACTTTTAGAAAAGCCAATTAAAAAACCCTACCTGATGCTTGCTCCTGGTCAACGTGCCGAAATCTGGAAAGACTTTTCAGATGCGAAAAACACCGACGAAATTCAATTAGAAAGTCTTGCTTTTAACAGTGGTACTTCCATGGGGATGGGCGGCGGAATGATGGGTGGAATGATGCAATCCGAAGACACACAAAACGGCAATGCATTCAATGTTGCCCGTTTTAAAATCACCAAAAACGAGGGCGAAATCAAAACATTGCCTGCTTCTTTTTCACCCATAAAAAAAACAGACGCCGTAAAAGCGGTAAATTCTAACTCGCCCAGACAATTCTATTTTTATAACCAGCGCATGCAGTGGGTCATCAATAGCGAAACATTTGGGATGACCGAAGTGGCCGATTGGGAAAAAGTAAAACTGGGAACTACCGAGATTTGGGAATTTATCAACGGCGACGATGGCCGCGGCATGGGCATGATGCAGGATATGATGCGCATGCCTCACCCTGTTCATCTGCATGGTTTGCAATTTCAAATTATCGACCGCGATGTTTCCGGAATGGAAAGCGCAGTTTGGGAAACGATAAAAGACGGCTTCATGGATGAAGGCTGGCAAGATACCTTTTTGCTAATGCCGGGCATGAAAGTTAAGATAGTGATGAAGTTCAAAGATTTTAAAGGAATATATGTCTATCACTGCCACAACCTGGAACACGAGGATATGGGAATGATGCGTAATTATCAAGTGACATAAAATAGCCCCATCGTTTGGGCATAAAAAATAAGTAGCATGAGACAAATAAGAAAATTACTTATGTTTTTGACCTTGGTCTTAGCATTTTCCTTGCAAACCAACGCACAGGAAGGAGAACATAGCCACGGCGAAGAAAGAAATGAATCAGTAGTACTTCAGAAAGGACTGCCGGAAGAAATGGAAATTCCAGCTACAGCAAATTCAACTTTTGCCTCGTGGGGCGAATTTCCAAACCTCCATCCCATGGTTGTACATTTCCCAGTTGCCCTTTTACTGGTGGCGGCGCTTGCCCAGCTTGTCGGGTTATTTGCTTACCGGAAACAAATGAGCCTGATAACCATATTCTTATTGCTTGGTGGATTTATTGGCACACTGCTCGCTGGAATGGTTTTTCACCCGCACGCCGGGGGGTTGACCGAAAACGCTCAAAAAGTGTTTGAAACCCATGAGTATTATGCATACCTGACGATTTGGCTGGCCGGCATTGCTCTTGTTCTGAAATTAATCAGCCATTTTACAAAACGCAAAATCTGGGCGGAAGTAATTGTATTTCTCGTGCTGGCCGGCTCGGCAGTTACGGTAAGCCTTGCGGGACATCTCGGTTCGCAACTGGTATTTATTGAAGAGGTAGGACCGGGTGGAAATTTCATTGAACAACATGAAGAATAGGATACTATAAATTCTTCTTAAAATCACTCAATAGTTAAGGAGTTAATTGTCAAACACTTTGTATAAATATTTAGAACTAATAAAAATGAAAGAGTTAATAGTTATTGTAACGACCCTACTCTTTATGGCAGGGTACACAGCAAACGCCCAAATGATGGGACAGAAAAACAGTCAAAATAAAAAACAAGGCATGAAGAGCCAGGAACAAGGCGGAATGATGCAAAATCAGAATAGCCAGTAAAAAGGAAGGAGAATGTTATGATGAACGGATTTGAAGGACACGGCTGGGGAATGGGAATGGGCTGGTGGTGGATCATCGGTCTTATTATAATAGTTGTGGTTGTTTGGATGCTTGTAAAAGGATTGAATCAAAACAATCAATCAACGAATCAAAGAACCGGTAAAACGGCTTTGGACATTTTAAAAGAACGATATGCCCGCGGTGAAATTGACAAGCAGAAATTTGAAGAACAGAAGAAAGATTTACTATAAAATAAGAAATACATTATGGATATTAATGAAAAACGTAATCAAAAAAAAGGCGATTCGCAAATGGTGCCGCAACCGGTTAAAGGAGATTCAGGATTGGTACAGGTTGATACCACATGGGGCAAAATTCAGCCTATTAAAGTAGCCGATGGCGTTCGAACGATAGATGAGATTGAATTAAATGATTCGCTGGGAAAAGGGATGCAGGTAATCGACGGGCGCACTCCTGATTTTTACAAAGAGTCAACCATCCCCGGGGCAAAAAATATACCGCACAACGAAGTGGTTGAACGGATGGATGAATTGAACCCCGACGAGCCTGCCATTTTCTTTTGCAATGGTCTGCAATGTCCGCAGTCATCCTGGGCCATCCATAATTTACTGAAGGCCGGTTACCCGCCCGATAAAATACTTTATTACCGTGGTGGTATGCACGACTGGGTAACTTTAGGGTTGTCGGTAGAAAAAGGAGAATAGTCTGAAGGGGGTGGGTTAACAGACTGCAATCGGATACTATATTTATCCTTAAAGCGGGTTGGAGTGCCGGTGCTAAATATAGGCTTTCAAAAAACGTTTTATTAACGGCAAACTACACTAGCCGATTTGGTAGCGGAAGCGGATTACCCAAAAGATTCTAGATCATGAATGATTATAAAAAAAATAGCCTTTCGTTAACTGGCGCCGTTTCTATGGGGACGGGAGTGATGATTGGTGCCGGAATATTTGCATTGTTGGGACAGGTTGCCGAATTGTCCGGAAATCTTTTTCCTATCGCATTTGTAATTGGCGCAGCAATATCTGCTTTTAGCGCCTATTCATACGTTAAATTGTCCAATGCGTTTCCCTCGGCCGGCGGCATTGGCATGTATCTGAAAAAGGAATATGGCAAAACCACTTTCACAGCATTTGCGGCACTGTTGATGGCTTTTTCAATGATCATTAATGAAAGTTTGGTTGCCCGTACATTTGGCACCTATGTGTTGCAGTTGTTTGATGTGGAAAAAGATACCTTCTGGGTGCCGGTGCTTGGAGTTGCCCTTATCGTGTTGGCATTTGGGGTGAATATTTCGGGCAATAAATTGATTGAAAAGTCATCGTTTACGATGGCGGTTTTAAAAGTTGGTGGTCTGGGGGTTTTGGCCATCGGAGGTTTGTGGGCTGCCGGTTTTAGTTTCAGCGAAACCCTTCCAAAAACCCTGCCTGACAAGTCAGTCACAAGCTTTATAGGAGCACTGGCACTTACCATATTGGCTTACAAAGGGTTTACAACTATTACTAACAGTGGCGACGAGATTAAAAAACCACACAAAAATATAGGCCGCGCTATTATCATTTCCATTGTCATTTGTGTGGTGCTTTATTATTTAGTAGCCATTTCGGTGGCTTCATCTTTGTCAATTGAGCAAATCATTTCTGCAAAGGATTATTCGCTTGCCGAAGCAGCTCGTCCGGCTTTTGGGAAATATGGTGTTTGGGTCACCGTTTTTGTGGCCATCATTGCCACGATCTCCGGAATAATCGCAAGCATATTTGCCGTTTCACGAATGACTGCCATGCTCACAGAAATGAAACTGATCCCCCACAGCCACCTTGGGATGTCGGGCAGGATTCAAAAACACATGCTGGGTTACATCGCCGGGATTGCAATCCTGCTTACTATTTTATTCGACCTCTCCAGAATTGCTTCGCTCGGCGCAATTTTCTACCTGGTTATGGACATTGGGATACACTACGGACTGCTAAAAAATTTACGCGGAAAGGTTGACTTTAAACCTGCAATCGTAATTTCAGCGATTGTACTCGATCTGGTTGTTCTATCCGGTTTTGTTTTAACGAAAGCAAAAAATGACTTGCCAGTGGTGATTGTAGCAGTAGGAGCTATGTTACTTATTTACTTTGGTGAGAAATGGTTTCTTTCAAGACAAGAAGAATCAAACTAAAGGTTTACGAATTCATGAAATTCAAAAAAAATAGATACCATTTTTCTAGAATCGAATACCATTTCAATTTTCCAGTATCGCATAGTTTGCATCAGTTTGCATCAGTTAAAATAGTTGAAAACCACCGGGCAAATAGTCTGTGTTTGTTTCAAATTAACAAAAATTATCAATTTTAAGAGAACACCTTTAGAAATTATTTGTTTAATTTGCTATCATGTTAAAAAGAATCAGCCATATCATTTTATCTGCCTTGTTGTTGATTTCAACAATGGGGATGGCTGTGTCAAAACATTATTGCGCAGGTTCACTCGAATCAGTTGCCGTCTTTTATGAAGCAAAATCCTGCTGCGACATGGACAGCTGCTGCCACAATGAAACACAGGTCTATCAGGTTAAAGAGGATTTTTCAGTCCCTGCTGTTTCAAGCATCCCGGTTTTAGCCGAACTTGATATTTTGGGACATGATTTGCTCGCCGTGAGGTTATTAAACGAGCCTGAAACGGAAGTTGCAAGTCTTAATTTTATTGAAGCACCCCCCTTACTTCCCATTCAAAAAACACTCGCTCTAAAAGAAGTATTTCTTTTATGATTTTATGATGATTAACAAAACTGCAAGGAAACAACTTTGTAGTGGCTAACTTGTTGTATATCATAAACAAAAAATCATAACTGAAATTGCATGTTAAATAAAATAATTCGCTTTTTTCTTGAAAATAAGCTGGTTACACTATTAGTGCTCATCCTTTTTGTGAGCTGGGGAATCGTAACTTCCCCGTTTGGCTGGGATACCGGTATTTTACCAAAAGATCCGGTTCCGGTAGATGCCATTCCCGACATTGGCGAAAACCAACAGATTGTTTTCACCGAATGGATGGGGCGTTCGCCACAGGACATTGAGGATCAGATTTCCTATCCGCTAACCACTTATATGTTGGGAATCCCTGGTGTGAAATCGATTCGCAGTTCTTCCATCTTCGGATTTTCCAGCATCTTCATCATTTTTGAAGAGGACATTGAATTTTATTGGTCACGGTCGCGCATTCTGGAAAAGCTGAGTTCGCTTCCTTCGGGTTTGCTGCCGGAAGGGGTTCAACCCGCGCTTGGGCCCGACGCCACCGCTTTGGGCCAAGTGTATTGGTATACGCTCGAAGGCCGCGACAAGGATGGAAATCCTACCGGCGGTTGGGATCTACATGAGATTCGGTCGATTCAGGACTTCTATGTAAAATACGGACTGAATGCCACCGAAGGCGTTTCGGAAGTGGCTTCCATTGGTGGTTTTGTACAGGAATATCAGATCGATGTCAACCCCGATGCCTTGAAGGCATACAATATTCCGCTGCATAAAGTCATGCAGGCGGTGCAAAAGTCAAACAGGGATGTTGGCGCCAAAACCATCGAAATCAACCAGGCTGAATATCTGGTGCGGGGATTGGGGTACATCAAAAAAGTGGAAGACATTGAAAAAGCGGTGGTAGCCGTTCAGGAAAATGTCCCAATCCGTATTCAGGACGTTGGAATCGTTTCTCTGGGGCCAGCTACCCGGCGTGGTGCGCTCGACAAAGACGGAGCCGAAGTGGTGGGCGGCGTCGTGGTGGCACGTTATGGAGCCAACCCGTTGCAGGTTATCAACAATGTGAAAGACAAAATCAAGGAGATTTCGCCTGGGTTGCCACGAAAAACATTGGAGAATGGCGTGGTTAGCCAACTAACGATCGTGCCTTTTTACGATCGCTCCGGATTGATATACGAAACATTGGGGACATTGGAAGAGGCCATTTCGCTTCAAATCCTGATTGTGATCTTGGTCGTGATTGTGATGGTATACAACCTTCGGGCCTCCTTTCTAATCTCCAGTTTATTGCCCATTTCCGTGTTGATGGTGTTTATCGCCATGCGCTACTTTGGTGTCGATGCCAATATTGTTGCCTTATCCGGTATTGCCATTGCCATTGGGACAATGGTCGATTTAGGGGTCATTCTGTCAGAGAACATCATCAAGCATGTGGATGAAGCCCCGCCCGGGCAAAAACTTATAACGACCATTTACAACGGTGCTTCTGAAGTGAGCTCTGCAATACTCACTGCGGTTTCGACCACCATTGTGAGTTTCATTCCGGTATTTACCATGCAGGCTGCCGAAGGGAAACTCTTCGGGCCGCTGGCTTTCACCAAAACCTTTGCACTGATAGCCGCATTGATAGTCTCCTTGTTTATTTTACCCATGCTGGCCCACTGGTTCTTTGGCGCTAAAATCAAAAATCAGAAAATCAGGAAATGGGTGAATATCATATTGATTCCCATTGGTATTGCCGCTCTCTTATTCGGGCAAATCTGGGGCGGAATGATGTTCCTGGCCTTTGGGCTTGTAGGTGTGTTAAAAGAGCTTAGAGGATCGAGGTTAAAAGCTAGAGGAGAGGCACTAAATGGAGGCGAAGGTGCTACTTCTTCCAATAAATCAGTTCAACAAAAAGCAAAATCAGCCGCCTACTGGATGTTTGAGCATGCTGAAATCATCATTGTAGTTATTGGTGTAATTTGGTTGCTGGCTAAATACTGGCTTCCGCTGGGACCCGCCAAAAGTTTGGTCATGAATGTGGTATTTGTTGCTTTGATTGTGACGCTTATCTTAGGGTTCTTCACAATTTTGGAGTATTTCTACAAACCAATATTAAAATGGTGCCTTGACCATAAGGTTACGTTTCTGTTGATTCCTTCTTTTTTGATTCTCTTCGGAACAACAACCTTTATAGGTTTTAATTCTTTGTTCGGTTTTGTAGCCAAGGGGTTCGATGCGGTAGGCTGGAATGTTCGCACAACCAAAGTGTGGTCCGGATTGACCCATACATTCCCCGCAATTGGAAAAGAATTTATGCCTTCACTTAATGAAGGTAGCTTTCTGCTCATGCCCACTTCCATGCCCCATTCGGGCTTTGAATACAACCGGAAGGTTTTGGGTCAGCTGGATATGTTGCTGACCAACATTCCTGAAGTTGAGCTTACCGTCGGAAAATTAGGAAGGGTAGAATCTGCGCTCGATCCGGCTCCCATTTCCATGTACGAAAACGTGATCAACTACAGCCCGGAGTACATGCTTAACGAAAAAGGGCACCGCACGCGGTTTAAGGTGGATAAGGATGACCGTTTTATATTGGTGAATGGAGACACGCTTAGCAATGAGGAAGCCCTGAAACGTGGGGTGACCCGTGCGGATTTGGTGCCGGACGATTGGGGTAATTATTTCCGTAATTGGCGCGAGCAAATCCAATCGCCTGACGATATCTGGAACGAGATTGTGAAAGTGGCAAAAATTCCCGGAGTAACCTCGGCGCCCAAACTACAGCCCATTGAAACGCGACTGGTGATGCTGCAGACCGGCATGCGCGCCCCCATGGGGATTAAAGTGTACGCTCCAGACCTGCCAACCATTGAAGCATTTGGGATGCAACTGGAGGAGATATTGAAAGAAGTCCCTTCGGTAAAAGCCGAAGCGGTGTTTGCCGACCGGATTGTGGGCAAACCTTACCTGCACTTGAACATCAACCGGGATGAAATTTCGCGGTATGGCTTGAACGTGGAAGATGTCCAGCAAACCATTGAAACGGCGATTGGCGGAATGGAAATTACCTCAACGGTAGAAGGGCGCGAGCGCTTTCCGGTGCGGGTGCGCTATCCCCGCGAGCTGCGTGACGATCCCGAATCGCTGGGCAAAATATTGATCCCAACGCCAACCGGGGCGCAAATTCCCATCAGCCAGTTGGTTGATTTTGAATACAAGCGCGGTCCACAGGCCATTAAAAGCGAAGATACGTTCTTGGTTGGCTATGTTTTGTTTGACAAGCGTGATGGCTTTTCCGAAGTGGGCGTGGTCAACGATGCGCAGAATGCTATTCAGGGCAGGATTGATGCCGGAGATTTAGATGTACCTTCGGGAATAAGCTACAAATTCTCCGGAAGTTATGAGAATCAGGTGCGGGCTGAAAAACGCCTTTCTATTATTGTTCCTTTGGTTTTGGTTATTGTTTTCCTGATTCTTTACTTCCAGTTTAAGTCAGTCACCACCTCCCTGATGGTTTTCTCTGGGATTGCCATGGCATTTAGCGGTGGGTTTATGATGATATGGCTATACGGTCAGGGTTGGTTTGTCGATTTCTCCCTGTTCGGAACCAATATGCGCGACCTGTTTCAAATGCACACGGTGAACCTGAGTGTAGCGGTGTGGGTCGGTTTTATCGCCCTGTTTGGAATTGCCACTGACGACGGCGTATTGATGGCGACCTACCTCGACCAAAGTTTTGAAAGAAACAAGACCGACAACATGAAAGGTATCCGCGCGGCGGTGGTGGAAGCTGGCCACCGAAGAATCAAGCCTGCAGTGATGACTTCGGCAACAACCATTATTGCGCTGCTTCCTATTCTGACATCAACTGGGCGCGGGGCAGATATCATGATTCCGATGGCTATTCCGGCTTTCGGCGGGATGATTTTTGCCGCCATCACTTATTTCATTGTGCCGGTATTGTACAGTATGCGTGAAGAGCGAAAACTGGATGGTAGGAATGAGAGGATAGATGTTAGAAATTAGAACACAGAAACTAGTATGGTAAAGTGTTTTATAAATTTAAAATGATAAAGAATGATACAGTCATATAAAGATTTGGAAGTTTATAAGAGATCCTTCAAAATTGCAATGGATATCTTCTGGATTACACGTAAGTTCCCAAAAGAAGAGATCTATTCTCTTACCTCTCAAATTGTGCGTTCATCAAGATCAATCAGCTCCAATATAAGCGAAGGATGGGCAAAACGTACTTATGAATCTGTTTTTAAGCAGCATCTCATTCATTTGTTAGGTTCATGTACCGAAACGGAGACCTGGCTTTTATTCTCATTGGAGTGCGGTTATATCAATCGTGAGAGGTACGCACAATTGACGGATGAGCTGGATCAAATTGGCAGAATGATAAACAAACTTCATCAAAACTGGAAAAGCAATGGAAAATGAAATAGCTATCGGATACAGGAAGGGAGAAGCAGGGAATAGTAGTCCAGACGATCCGAAATCTAAATTCTATAATCTAACTTCTAGCTTCTATCTTCTAATCACAACCTTGTTTCTGCTATCGTTTTCGTCATTTGGACAAAGTCTTGGCGATTACCAACGAATCGCTTCGGAGAACAATCCCGGATTGCAGGCCAAATACAAGGAGTTTGAAGCGGCCATGCAAAAAGTACCGCAGGTGAATACCTTGCCTGACCCCTCGTTTTCTTTCGGCTATTTCATCTCGCCGGTTGAAACGCGTGTGGGCCCGCAACGAGCCAAATTCTCACTCACCCAGATGTTTCCCTGGTTTGGAACATTGAAAGCGCAGGGCGATGTGGCGACCTTGATGGCGGAAGCCAAATACCAATCGTTTTTGGATGCGCAAAACCAATTGCACTATCAGGTGGCGGCGGCCTACTACCCGCTGTACGAACTCAAGCAATGGAAAAAGATCGAGCAGAAGAATATCGACATTCTGCAATCGTATAAAACCATTGCCAATTCGAAGTTCAAAAGCGGTGCCGCTCCGATGGTGGATGTGTTGCGGGTGGACTTGATGTTGAAGGATGCCGAAACCAACCTGAGCATCCTGGATCAGAAGGAGAAACCGTTACGCGCCAGCTTCAATCAATTGCTCAACAGGGAGGAAGGCGAAGCAGTTCTTATTCGGGATTCGTTGGAAGCGGAAGCTTTGGCAGCTAATTTCCGAAGAGATTCGCTGCTGACCAACAACCCGGTGCTGAATGCGCTGGACCTGAAAATACAGGCGAGTGAAGCCAGTGAGCTTGCGGCTCAAAAACAAGGACTGCCAAAGCTGGGAGTCGGACTGGACTATGCGGTTGTGGCTGAACGCAGCGATATGAGCCTGGCTGACAACGGCAAGGATATCCTCATGCCGATGGTTTCGGTGAACATTCCCATTTTCAGGGGTAAATACAAGGCAGCGGTAAAAGAAGCGCGCTTGATGCAGGAAAGCTACACGCTGCAACGCGAAGAGCTGGTCAACTCGCTTAGCTCGGGTTATGAGACCGTTTGGTTTGATATGCAGCAACAATTGGAACTGATTGAGTTGTACGAAAACCAACTGGTGACTACCCAGCAATCGCTCAACCTGCTGTTTAGCGCTTATGGCAACTCCGGAAAGGAATTCGAAGAGGTGTTGCGCATGCAGCAGCAACTGCTGAAATACGAAAAAATGATGGCTACCGCGGAAGCTAAATACCAGATCGCGCTGGCCAAACTCCATTACATTACTGCAAAAACTGAATAAAAATGAAGACAACAAATAAAAAAACAATTTTAACGGTACTTGCAACATTGCTGGTAGGTGTGTTACTGGGCTGGATGCTTTTTGGTGGTTCCGGAGGCGAAACCGGACACGAGGGGCATGATCATGAAACGGAAGTGTCCGCTGAGTCGGAAACCTGGACCTGCTCCATGCACCCGCAGATCCGTCAGGGGGAGCCGGGCGATTGCCCTATCTGCGGGATGGATTTGATTCCGCTCGAAAGTGAGCAAGACGGTGAGCAGGATCCCATGGCCATCCGCATGTCGGCAACGGCCATGCAACTGGCCAACGTCAGCACGGCTGTCGTGGGCTCGCTCGAACCTGTCAAATCTGTGCGGCTGAACGGCAAGGTGCAGGCCGACGAGCGGCTGGTTTTTTCCCAGTCGTCGCACCTACCCGGGCGGGTTGAAAAGTTAATGGTGAATTTCACAGGCGAGTTTGTCCGCAAGGGACAGCCTGTTGCAGCAGTGTATTCGCCGGAATTGGTCACGGCCCAGGAAGAACTGTTTGAAGCCCAAAAAATCAAGGTGACACAACCGCAGCTGTTCAGTGCTGCCAAAGAGAAACTGAAAAACTGGAAGCTGTCGGATAGCCAGGTGGAAGCCCTGTTGGCATCAGGGAAGTCCAAAGAGGAATTTGAGGTTTACGCCGAGGGCTCCGGATATGTGATGGAAAAGAAGGTCAAACTGGGTGACTATATCGGCAGGGGCGAGGCCATCTACGAGATTGCTGATCTCTCGCGGGTATGGGTGCTCTTTGATGTGTACGAGTCCGACCTGGCATGGATCGAGCGGGGCGACCGCGTCAATTTTACCGTCGCTTCCCTGCCGGGTGAGTCGTTTGAAGGAACGATCTCCTGGCTCGATCCGGTGATTGATCCCCAGACACGGGTGGCCAAAGCCCGGGTGGAGTTCAGCAATGCTGGTCTCCAGTTAAAACCCGAGATGTTTGCGTCGGGAACGGTTGAAGCGGAACTTACAGCGGAGCCGGGATCGGTGGTGGTACCAAAAACCGCGGTGATGTGGACCGGCGAGCGTTCGCTGGTTTATGTGAAGACCACAACGGAGCAAGGCGTGAGTTTCAAAATGCGTGAGGTGACGCTGGGGCCTTCGCTGGGCGAGAGCTTCATCATTAAGAGCGGATTGGAGCGAGGCGAAGAAATTGCGGTGAACGGTACCTTCAGCATTGATGCCGCGGCACAGCTCGCCGGCAAGCCGAGCATGATGAGCCCCGAAGGTGGTGCGGTGATGACTGGGCATGACCACGGCGGGACAGAGATGGGAACAGAAACAACGGTTGAAAAACACACTCCTGTTGAATCGCTTGAAACCGATCCTGCTTTTAAGCAACAACTGACTAAGGTCTATGAAAATTACCTTGTCATGAAGGACGCATTTGTTGCCTCTGAGGCTCACCAAGTGATGGTTGCGGCTCAGGATGTCGAAAAATCACTGAAGAATGTTGATATGGGATTGCTCAAAGGCGATGCACACATGGCCTGGATGGATCAGTTGAAAACACTGGAGAGTACCATCAGTACGATCAGCAAATCGATGGACATTGAAGAGCAACGAACCGAATTCGCACAATTCAATTTGGCTTTCTACAAAAGCCTGAAAATGTTTGGCTTGAAGGACAAGACGACTTACTATCAATATTGCCCGATGGCTAACCGCGACAAAGGGGCCTATTGGTTTAGCGAAACAGAAGAGATACGAAATCCTTATTTCGGGGACGAAATGTTAGGATGTGGAGAGACCAGGGAAACCCTGGAATAATAGGAAAGACAGGAAAGGAAGAAATTCGTTTCTTCCTTTCTTCAAATTCTTAAGTAAACCCAAATAAAAAATATCAATTATGAGACGAATAGAAATAACTCAAATATTGGCCGTTATCGCAATATTGGTCATAACAGCCTGCAACAAAAATGACGAGGTTTCTGACCAGACAATAGAAGGAACTTACAACGGCACGTTAACAGCCAGTACATTAAAAAACACCTCAGGATCAACTCTAACGGAGGTAAGCGCGACTGCAGTCATATCAATGCTCAATGACGAAGAAATTGAAGTGCATTGTTACAGCGATGTGTTGGATACCACCTTCATGCTTAACTATTACGAAAGCAGTCACGACAGTGTGATGGTGTGCCTCACCGGCGATGATTTTGAACATAGGTACGGGCATTCCTTGGGACAAGGCCATATGATGGGAGGTATGATGGGCGACAGGCACGAAGGTGAGACTGAATGGGAGCATCACATGGCTGATGAGCATAGCCCGGGAGATGAGCATTTTGGAGGTTTTGACTCGGAACGAATGACCTTCGGGTATCGTTTTCAAATGGAAGATGGTGATACCTCTTATCAAATGAACTTTCATGGGACGAAGGGTATGTAGTCCTGTAGCTTCGGAAGGCCGCAGATGGCTATGAACCTGAATTGACAGATCGTAGTTGTGATGAGAAGAATATATAAATCTTTCGATGAATTATATAACAGATAAGCCTCATGAATTAACTAACTTTAATTACGTGATTAAAAAGTAACTTAAAAATTAAAGTCATGATTATTAAAACGATTCTTATATCAGTCATTTTGGTCGCCATTATCATGTTGGCCTTAGGTGTGAAGCTTTTATTTGATAAAGATGCTGAGTTTACTGTACACTCTTGTTCATTGGAAGACGAAGGTAGCGGAAAGGATCAAACGTGTTCGTCATGTGAACTGAAAGAGATTGCAGATTGCGGGGAAGTTAGTGCAAAATAAGATTAACCATTAAAACGATAGAACGATGAAACTCATCAAAGCTTATATAAGACACAGGATGGTCGAAGTTGTATACAATGCCTTAAAAAAGGATGGGTATTGTTGCATGACCTTTGTTGAATGTGAAGGTACTGGCCAGTATTCCGACCATGAAAAGCAACATATCAGTGACAAATATCCTTATGCTGATGCCTACCGGGTGATTAAACTGGAAATGTTGGTTGCAAATGAACATGTTGACCCGGTTGTTGGACTCATTCGTGAACATGGACGAACAGGGTACAGAGGTGATGGGATGATCTTGGTTTCTCCTGTCGATGAGGTCTATAAAGTACGAACCGATGAGAAAGGAATTTTGGCCATCTAATTAGAGCTGAACATTTATGGAGCTTCATATCAAAAATATGGTGTGCAACCGTTGCATTTTGGTCGTTTCCGACATCTTTAGAGAAGCCGGTTTTCAGAAGGCTAAAGTGCAAATGGGAAAAGTTATCCTCGAGGAAAAGCTGGACGAAAGTGAATTCGCGGCAATTCAGGAAAAATTGATTCAGGTTGGCTTTGAAATTATAAGTGATGCGAAAAGCCGGATCATCGAGCAGATCAAGAAACAGTGTATTGACTACATGTATGAGGATCAGGAAAAAGTAAATGAGAATTTTTCCGATTACTTGTCTGCTCGACTTAACCACGATTACAATTATTTGAGTTCGCTCTATTCTTCGGTAGAAGGGACAACCATTGAAAAACACTTGATCAACCTGAAGATTGAGCGGGTTAAAGAATTGTTGGTCTACGATGAGAAAACACTAAGCGAAATCGCCTTTGAAATGGGGTATAGCAGCGTGGCGCATTTATCGGGACAGTTCAAAAAAGTGACTGGTTTCACGCCTTCATTTTTTAAGAAACTGGGCGAACAAAAGCGAAAATCGATCGACAAGGTTTGAAACCTTAAAATGATGTAAATGAATTCGGAAATTGTGTAATAAGTCTCTGTCAGACATGGCGTAACTTTGAATTATTGAATTTAAAACAACTGATTATGAAAACACTGAGAGAAATATTCAAAGGATTCGGACAGCCAAGTGAGATGAGCGAAGCAGCTCCCTGCTGTGGTGGCAGCGGACATGTTCTCCATCACCAGGCGGATCAAAGCAGTGATGCAAAAAATGTTTACCAATGCCCGATGAAATGCGAAGGGGACAAAACCTACGACGAACCCGGCAGCTGCCCGGTTTGTAATATGCATCTGGCACCATTGTTTGAAGATAAAAAACGGGCCATCTTATCATGACCTGATGTCTGATTAAGTAAAAACAAAACTCATGGACACAGCAAATACAACAAAATACCATTGCCCCATGCATTGCGAAGGTGATAAAACCTACGACAAGCCGGGTGATTGCCCGGTGTGCAATATGCACCTGGTTCCTGATGATGGACGGACTGAAGCAAAGCACGAGCATCATCACGAACACCACCAGCATCAGGCAACGAAGGCAAAAAGCAGCCACGGGCAATATTATTGTCCAATGCATTGTGAAGGTGACAAAACCTACGATAAGCCTGGCGACTGTCCTGTTTGCGGAATGCATTTAAAGAAAGAAGAAACAAGGCAGACAGCAGGTGTCACCTATACTTGCCCAATGCATCCTGAGATCAAGCAAGATCATCCGGGAACCTGTCCAAAATGCGGAATGGATTTAGTCCCCGAAAAAGGTGAAGAATCCAGCGAAGAAGAAAAGTCATACAAGAAAATGGCAAAAAAATTCTGGATAGCTCTGGCATTGAGTGTTCCGGTATTTGTTATCGCCATGTCAGATATGATACCATTTCTGGCCCTTGAAAATATGGCTTCGAAAAAAATTCTGGGATGGATAGAATTTATACTTGCAACCCCGGTTGTGTTTTATTCGGGTGGTATTTTCTTTAAGCGTGGATGGAGTTCAATTGTGAGATGGTCGCCTAATATGTGGACACTAATATCTATTGGCGTTGGTGCAGCGTATCTTTTCAGTGTGTTTGCCTTAGTGCTCCCTTCGGTTTTTCCGGCACAATTTAAAGATGGAAACGGCAATGTCCACCTTTATTTCGAGGCAGCGGCAGTTATTTTAACACTGGTGCTTATGGGGCAGGTTTTAGAGTTGCGCGCTCACAGTAAAACCAATTCGGCCATAAAAGCCCTCCTGAATTTGGTGCCACCGGTGGCAAGGGTTATCCGCAACGGCGAAGAAACAGAAATTCCGCTGGAGGATGTGAATGTTGGTGATATTTTAAAAGTAAAACCCGGCGAAAAAATACCGGTCGACGGAATCATTCATCAAGGCGAGGCGGTGATTGACGAAAGTATGATTACCGGTGAGCCGATTGCCGTTGAAAAAACAGAAAGTGACAAGGTAACAGGAGGAACAATTAACGGTAAAACTGCTTTCGAAATGAAAGCCGAAAAAGTGGGCAGCGACACCCTGCTTGCACAAATCATTGAAATGGTAAACACGGCCAGCCGTTCACGCGCACCCATTCAGAAACTGGCCGATACAGTAGCTAAATACTTTGTGCAGATCGTAATTGGTATCGCTCTGATCACCTTTGCAGTTTGGGCAATTTGGGGACCGGAACCTGCATACGTTTATGCGTTTGTAAATGCAGTGGCGGTATTGATTATAGCCTGTCCGTGTGCATTGGGTCTTGCGACTCCTATGTCGATTATGGTTGGATCGGGACGGATGGCCCAGGCCGGCGTGTTGGTAAAAGATGCCCGTGCTATTGAGGAAATGAATAAAGTGGACACCCTTATCATTGATAAAACCGGAACGATCACCGAGGGAAAGCCAAGCCTGAAGGAGTTTAAGTCATTTGGAAAACTAAGCGACCTTGAAATCCTGCAACTGGCCGCTTCGGTGGATGCCAACAGCGAACATCCGCTGGCCGATGCCATTGTGGCTGGGGCAAAAGCCAATAAACTGGAGGTAATGAAACTCGATAAATTTGAATCGGTCACCGGGAAAGGCGTACAAGCCATTTATGAAAATGAAAAAATTGGCTTGGGAAATCACAGGCTACTTGAAAACTTCAGAGTGACGCTCGATGATAAAAATAGGAATATCGTTGAAGAGTGGCAGTCAGCCGGACAAACGGTGATGTACCTCATCCTTAAAAACAAAGTGGAAGGCATTGTTAGTGTAGCCGACAAAATTAAGGAAACCTCGGCCAAAGCGATCAAAGAGTTGCAAGGGATGGGGGTAAAGGTACACATGCTCACCGGTGACAATAAGTTAACTGCCAAAGCAGTGGCAGATGAGCTGGGACTGGATGGTTTTCAAGCAGAATGTTTGCCAGAAGATAAATACAACCAGGTAAAAGCAATGCAGGAGAAGGGCCATGTAGTCGCGATGGCTGGCGATGGAATAAACGATGCGCCTGCACTTGAGCAGGCCAACGTGGGCATTGCTATGGGCACTGGCACAGATATTGCCATGCAAAGCGCTGAAATTACGTTGGTAAAAGGCGACCTGAATGGAATCGTCCGAGCACGTGAGCTGAGTAATAAGATAATGCGCAATATCAAGCAAAACCTCTTTTTCGCATTTATTTACAATTCGTTGGGAGTGCCCATTGCAGCAGGGATTTTATTCCCATTTTTCGGACTCCTACTGAGTCCTATGATTGCAGCCGCAGCCATGAGTTTTAGCTCGGTGTCGGTGATATTTAATGCCTTACGGCTTCGAAAGCGATAAATAAATAATTAATAAAAACCATAAGTTAGAGTAAATGAAAACAAAAGTATTAAGCTTGATTACCTTATTGTTCATCGGATCAGGAACAGTATTTGCAGGTACCAAAACCGATGAATTTAAAGTTGACGGAAAATGTAGCATGTGCGAAAAGCGAATTGAAAAAGCCGCCACTTCGCTGAATGGTGTTGAAGCAGCTGACTGGAATAAGAAAACCGGCGAGTTATCCGTTAGTTATGACGATCAAAAAACAAGTGTGCTAAAAATACAGACTGCGATTGCGATGGCCGGGCATGACACCGGGCTTTTTAGTGCCAGTGATGCACGATATGCCGAACTGCCTGGCTGCTGTCAATATGAAAGGGATAGTAATAGAAAAACAAATAATCATGCTTCCCCGGAAGTTCCCGGAGTAATGAAAAAGACCGGCAAAAAGACAGAATGTGTACACGATAAAAGCCCGACTTCGGGATCGTGCTGTGGAAAATAAAAAGAAATGTTTAAAGCATCAGGCTGGTTCCTTCAAAATTTAAAATTGAATATTCATTATTGAATATTTCAAAGGAAGGGTGGAACACAACATAACCAATCCATAGTGACTTTGTGGCTTCGTGTTGAAAATTTATTCGTGAGCCTCTCATGGGACTCGAACCCACGACCTGCTCATTACGAATGAGCTGCTCTACCAGCTGAGCTAAAGAGGCAAAAGTGCTGGGTAAAATTAGTTTTTTATTCGATGAAATAATAGAATTAGTAACCATTAAAATTGAAAGTAATGAAAACAAAAGTAATGATGCTGGCCATCCTGATGATGATGGGTGCCGGAAGTGTTTTAGCGAAAAGCAAAACCGAAAAGTTTAAAGTGTATGGTAACTGCGGTATGTGCGAAAAACGCATCGAAAAAGCAGCGAAGTCGGTTGATGGTGTGACCACTGCCGACTGGGACAAAAAAACCAAAATGATGGAAGTAACGCTGGACGATAGCAAAACCGATGTACATAAAGTGCATATGGCGATTGCCAAAGCCGGGCACGACACCAAGATGCACAAAGCGAAAGACGAAGTTTACAATGAACTTCCCGGCTGCTGCCAATACGATCGTGCTGCTGAAGAAAAAGCAGAACCTCACGATGGACACAAGCATTAATTGAAAAAAGAAAAGGGAGCACAAACGCAAATTTGTGCTCCCTTTGTTTTTACTATTGCAGGTGTATTTTATTATAGCACTGATATTTCCATGTCCAGATTGACCTGACTGTTAGCTTCAACCTGAATAGAGTTGAGCAATAGACCGTTAATTATACTTGTGACATTAACAGTCCCGTTGAAGGTAACTTCTCCGCTTGAGTCTTCTTCGTAGGATGCAACATGAATCTCATATTCACCTTCTTCAAGAAAAGACAATTGATAATTACCATGACCATCTACTTTTGCACTGGTTTTAGCATTTGCGAATAATACCATACTGTCCCCTTGGCCATTTGTTTCGGTGTTCATATCGAATGTTCCTTTTTCGTAGGCATATACAACCAATTTATCGTCGCTGGAAGAATTGTTGCTGATCGTTCCCTCGATTTCACCACAATTATCTTCTTCAACAATGCGCAGTGAATTGATCAATTCAGCAGTTGTAACAAACTTGTAATCACTTTCTGAATCAGTGTCTTCATCGCGAACAATTGCTTTTCGCAAATCAAAGTCAATTACCAAGTTGGTCACACCATTCGCTTCAACGGCAAAAGGCTTGTTGAAGGTTACTTCGGTCGTTGAACTCGATGAAGCTTCCAACGAATGTTTATTGTTGTCGTCAGTTAAGACATAACAGCCGGGTGAGTCGCCATTTTCGTCTGATTGGTTGTTGAGAACAACGGTGACACTTGAGTAGTTCCCTGCTTCAACCATTTCATTAGCCAGCAATTTAGCATTCCCATTTTGATAGGCTGACACTTCGATTGTTTGTTTGGCAAACCCTTCAACTTTTTGTCCGTTAACATGGACTTCAGAAACCGTTACAAAGGTTCCTTGAATATTGGCATCATCAGAAGGGGCATCCGTTAATTTCACACTGAGTTCGCCCTGTTGTTCTTCAATTTCATTATCCTCAGAACATTGGATCATTACCAATGCAAAAATTAATAAAATTGAGATTTTAGATTTCATCATTTTTGAAATTTTTAACATTACAATTAGATTTTACGTTAATTACTTTCTTCTTCTTCTCGTTTTTTCTAACAGTATCCATCCACTCATGTTTAATTTTTTTTATATGGACTTTACTTCGCTCGAAAATTGCAAACGAAGTGCCAAAACACTGGTGTTTCGTTTAGTTTTTGAGTATTAGGAGCATAGGTTAATTGGAGCCTTCCCGTTATTCTCATGATGAATAAGATTTTATCAGAATGAGACAAAAAGGTCTTAAATGGATAGGGGAGTGTTGTATCTGGCAATCAGCTATTCCCAAAGAAAGCCGGGTTTCGGATAAAAAAAAGGGAAACTAAAATAGTCTCCCTTCATCATTAATGTTGTAAGATTTTACAATTTATTGTGCGATCCGTCGCAAAATGGCGGGTTGTCCGTTTGTTTGCATCGGCACCAAAATACGGTCTGTTCTTTTTCAATTTTAACTTTTTTTGGGGTGAATTCACTTCCTTGATGTGAACCATCGCAAAATGGTTGGTTGCTACTTTTGCCGCAGGCACACCAGTAATAGGTGCCTGGTTTCATCTCCATCATGATCGGACTTTTTTCTGCAATTTTTCCTTTTGCCATAATTTAAAGGTTTTTGTATTCAACTTGTCAGTACGGATTTCAACTTTGAAAATCGAATTTCAAGTTATCATTTTTCAATACGATAGGCAACAACCTGATTGTTAAAAAATGTAGGCACCAACAATAAATTAAGATCATTAGCAAAAAAGATATCGGCTGTGTTAATTTCCTCTTTTGTAGAATCCCACATTTTGGTCATCTGCCCGTCTTCGAGATAAAAAATACGCCCTGCCCAATTTGAGAAAACAAAGTTGTCATCATTATCCTTGTCAAGTCCATCAATTCCCTGACAATCGGATTGGACCTCTTTTAATTCTTTTGTTTTGACATCAGCAACATGTATTTTGTCCGATCCAATGTATAATTTCCCCATTTCGGTGTAGAGACCATTTATTCCTTTAAAATCTTCGCTTTCAAGCCAAACCGTAAACTTACCATCCGACAGTGCATGAATTTTATTTGTTCTGCTGTCGGTAACAAAAATTGTCCCGTTACTGCAGGCAGCAACATCATTCAAAAAAATTGAGCCGGGAGCCGGATAGCGGTTGATAATTTTTGCTTGGTCAATGTCAATTTCAACTAATTCATCAACGTCAGAAACGTAGAGTTTTCCATCAAAAATTGCCATCCCTTTTGGGGCACTCAGTCCGGAAACCCAATTCATGTTTTTCACTGATCCGTCGGCGTTTAGCTGCGTAATAAACCCATTTCCATCTTTCTCCGATGGATTATCGTTGATGTTGGCTACAAAAATCACATCGTGATCGGGACTATAATAGACCGACTCGGGTGTTTTCATGGTAGGGCCTGTTCGCCAAACTTCAACCAGTTTTTGTCCGAAGCTGTGTGACGAAATAACTAAAATAAAAATGGTGAAAAATGTTTTTGCTAGCTTCATTTCCTTTATTTTTAGGTTTTCAATATAAAATCTAAAACAACAGAATTACCAGATAGTTTGAATTTAAATTGATCATTATGAGAGCACTTCTTCTGATTACTCTATTGATTTCCGTTTTATTGATTTCTTGTGAGAAAGATACGAATGAAACCTTACTTTATGTTGGAACATACACCGACGCAGGGAGTGAGGGAATTTATTGTTATCAGTTTGATGAACGGACTGGGGATCTTAGCTTAAAATCGATTACTGAAAATAAAGAGAATCCTTCTTTTTTAGCGATAAGTCCGGATAAAAAATATTTATATGCCGTATCGGAAGTGAAAGAGAGTCCGGGGATTGATAGTGGCTCTGTTACTTCATATCGGATTTCGGCTTCAGGAGAACTGAATAAAATAAACCAAAAGCCGACTAAAGGCTATCACCCGTGCCATGTAGCTGTGTCGCCAGACGGCCATTTTGTGGTGGCATCAAATTATTCCAGTGGAAGTTTAAGTTTATTTGAGGTTAATGATGATGGTAGCTTAACCGATTGTTTTCAGCAGATCCAGCATGCTGGTAGTGGCCCCGATTCCGCCAGACAAAAAGCACCGCACGCTCATTCCGCTCAGTTTGGTTTTTCGGGCGAAGTGTTGGTGTCAGCAGATTTGGGAACAGATAAAGTTGAATTTTATCGGTTCAATCAGGCAGCCAATAAGTTTGAGGAAGCCGAACAATCTGTTCTAAACATGTCTCCGGGAGCCGGACCTCGGCATTTTGATTTTTCGCCCGATGGAAAGTTTATCTATGTCATGAATGAGATGCACTCCACTGTTTCTGTTTTAAAGAAAACAGGGGATACTTTCGATCCGATTCAGACTCTATCTAGTTTGCCCACGGATTTTGTCGGCTCTAACTCAGGAGCTGATATCCATGTGAGTGCTGACGGGCGATTTATTTATAGCTCAAACCGGGGGCATAATTCAATTGCCGTGTTTGAGCGAGATGATAATGGGATGTTAACGTTAGTTGAAACAGAACCGGTAGTTGGAGATTGGCCTCGCAATTTTACAATTTCTCCCGACGGAAACTACCTGTTGGTGGCCAATAAAAAAAGTAACAATGTTACGCTGTTTGACATTGACGTGGAATCAGGGATGTTAGCTTATACCGGAAAAAGTATAGAAGTCCCGCGTCCGGTTTGTCTTGAATTTTTGGTTCGTTGAGGCTGATCGGACTTTTTTATTTAGGACGAATAATTAATTTCAGGTATACATTAGTCATTTATTAACAAAAAAGCGTTAACTTTTTGATTCACTTTTTGTTTTGAAGTTAAACGTTAAAGCTTTCTTGTTATGATTCGTCTTCTTGTTAATTCTTCAATTTTAGTTATTTTTTTAGGGCTTTCATCGGTTAGTTGTTCGATGGGAAATGGTCAACACGATGAAAAGCAACGTGTAAAGGCGGCTGAAAATTATCAAAATTATTGTGCTGGTTGCCATGGTAATAATCTGGAAAAGTTTGAAGAGAAGGAGTGGATGTTTGGAGATGATAATTCCAGTTTAGTGACCAGTATAACATACGGGCGAGACGAAATGGGAATGCCTGCTTTTGAAGCTACATTTTCTGACGAAGAGATTATAGCGCTTGCTGAGTATGTAAAAGAAGGTGTGCCGGAAGATAAGGAAGCATTGAAGCCCGCTTTGTCGGCAAATGCTACGGTTCAATCAGAGGTTCAGAATTTTATTGTCGATACGGTTGTTTCGGGCTTGGGTATTCCTTGGGGACTGGAATTTTTACCCAATGGAGATTTGTTAATTGCTGAACGTTCTGCAAAGTTGTATCGCTTTTCCAAAAATGAGTTACAGGAGATATCCGGCTTGCCCGAAATTATGGTAAAAGGACAGGGCGGTTTGCTCGATTTAGAATTACACCCTGATTATGAAAGCAATGGATGGTTGTATTTTTCGTATTCCGGATATGCTGATGACAATAAAAACAAAGGCTGCACCAATGTGATGCGAGCGAAACTTGACGGTAACCAACTGGTTGATCAACAAGTTATATTTAATGGTTTTCCTGATACAAACAAAGGCCAGCACTGGGGATGTAAGCTTGAGTTCGATCGGGAGGGGTACTTATTCTTTGGCGTTGGAGACCGTGGAAATCGCGACGAAAATCCTCAGAGTTTGACAAATACCTGTGGGAAAATTCATCGGGTGCATGATGATGGTTCAATTCCGGCAGACAATCCGTTTTTGGATACGCCTAATGCTGTTCCGAGCATATACTCGTATGGACATCGTAATCCGCAGGGAACTTGCATGAACCCCGAGACTGGCGAAATATGGGAAACCGAACATGGTCCGCGTGGTGGAGATGAACTAAACCTAATCAAGCCCGGGGTGAATTATGGTTGGCCGGTCATTTCATACGGAATAAATTACAATGGTACAACTTTCACCGAACTAACCGAGAAGGAGGGGATGGCTCAGCCTGTTACTTATTGGGTTCCATCGATAGCTCCATGCGGAACAACCTTTGTTAAAGGAGATCGGTATAAAAACTGGAAGAATAATATTTTAGTTGGGTCACTCCGGTTTATGTATTTAGAGCGGATTGTTTTGGAAGGCGAACAAGTGACTCATCAGGAAAAATTGTTAGAAAATATTGGTCGGGTTCGGAATGTTGAAATGAGTCCTGATGGATATATCTATGTAGCCATTGAAAATCCGGGCAAAATCCTGCGGTTGATTCCGGTAGAATAATTGTAGTCAACAAAAGTTTAGGCAAAAAAAACTCCCCGGAGATAAGGGGAGTTTTGAGCATATAAAAGAGCGACACGTTAAAGCATTTTGTCGCTTTTATATTCAAAGTCGTATGATTCGTTGTGCTGACTAATGTCCAATCCAACTTTTTCACCTTGAGGCGAAACACGTAATGGAACAATCATATCCGTAATTTTATACATTAACAAAGAACCTCCAAATGTGAAAATACCTACAATTAACAAGGCTAGCAAGTGATAAAGGAAAGTGGTGAATTCTCCGTAAATTAGCCCAACTTCCTGAGCAAAAACGGCTGTAAGAAGCATTCCAACAATACCACCCATTCCGTGAGCCGGGAATACATCGAGGGTATCATCCAGCCTTGTTTTTGAGCGAAGTTCAATTGCGTAGTTACTAACAAGAGCAGCAACAACACCAATGAAGATACTAGAACCGACATTTACAAAACCAGCAGCAGGGGTAATGGCAACCAGACCTACAACTAAGCCAATTGAAGCTCCCATACCAGTTGGTTTTTTACCTTTGACCATATCGTAAAACAAGTAGGCTAACATAGCAGCTGCCGAAGCAGTATTTGTATTCATTAGTGCAAGTGCTGCAGTTGAGTTGGCTCCAAGTGCTGATCCGGCATTAAAACCAAACCATCCAAACCAAAGCATACCTGCTCCCAGCAATACAAATGGAATATTAGCCGGACGTACTTCCTGACCAAAGTCTTTTCGTTTCCCCAGAAACATGGCACCTGCCAAGGCTGCAAAACCAGCAGACATGTGTACAACAGTACCTCCTGCAAAGTCAAGTACTCCCCAGTTTCTCAGGAAACCGTTCGGATGCCATGTCCAGTGGGCTAATGGTGCGTAAATAAACAGCGAGAAAAGTACCATAAATAGCATGTAGGAACGAAACCGCACCCTACCTGCAAATGATCCGGTAATTAATGCCGGAGTGATAATGGCAAATTTAAGCTGAAACATCGCAAACAGCGCTAATGGGAATGTTGGCGCCAGATCTGGATCAGTGTGTCCTGTTACTCCTTTAAACATGAAGAAAGTCCAGGGATTACCAAACAAACCATATCCGTCGGGGCCAATACTGTCGCCAAATGCAATACTAAAACCACAAATTACCCAAATTACACTAATTACACCCATGGCAATAAAACTTTGCAACATGGTTGATAAAATGTTTTTGGAGTGAATCATTCCCCCGTAGAAGAATGCAAGACCAGGGGTCATTAATAAAACCAATGCTGTTGCAGTAAGCATCCAGGCAGTATCTCCTGTGCTGATGTTCGGGTCATTCAGTCCACCAAAACCACTTGGGAAAAATACTCCCACTACTGCCGCAACAACCAATAATAATAGAATAAAAAGCCAACTTAGATTAGCGTTCTTCATAATGTCAAATTATTTTAAGTTTACCTACAATGTCTACATATTGTCAATTAGAATTTCTTCAGCCGTATCAAATTGACACTAATTTGGGTGTAAAAGTAGAAAATCAAAGAATAATTCAAAAATATTTATTCAATTTGATAAAAAATGTCACTGAGAGCCTCGTCTAATTTAACATTTAGGAAATGTTTAACTGATCATTTATTTCGAACCCAGTTAGTTAGGAGTGAATCGAAAATATGACTTTCGTTTGCATATTGAAAGATAAGTTTTTGTTTATTTATCTATCTGCTAAAATTTATTTAATTTTAGACGCATAAATTTAAGGCTGAAGTTAAATTATATGACACTAAGAAACAATTTGGACCAGATAGACTTACACATTCTGGACATTATTACTAAAAATGCACGTGTTCCTTTTAAGGACGTTGCTTCCGAAGTTGGCGTATCTCGAGCTGCTGTTCACCAACGCGTAAATCGGATGATTGAGATGAATGTAATTACCGGATCAGGGTATCATATTGATCCCAAGAAGGTTGATTATAAGACATGTACCTATGTTGGCGTTTTTCTTGAAAAAGGTGGGTTTTACGAAGATGTTGCCAACCAATTAAAAGAAATTCCAGAAATTGTCGAATGTCATTACACTACAGGGCAATATGCTATTTTTGTGAAAGTGTATGCACGTGATAATGAACATTTGAAGGAAGTTTTAAGCGACAAAGTCCAACGAATTGGCGGAATTTCGAGTACCGAAACGTTCATTTCGTTGGAGGAAACCTTTAAACGTCAGGTGCCCATTCATGAATGATGAAGACGTTGTCTGACGGCTTCGTAAATTAATAGTCCGGCGGCTACCGAAACATTAAGCGATTCAATTTTACCAAGAATAGGAATTTGAACTTGCTCATCGGCTAAGTTCAATAATTGCATTTCAATCCCTTTTTCTTCCGAGCCCATGATGATGGCTGTGGGCCCCGAAAGGTTGGCCTGGGTATAGTTGAATGAAGATTTTTCGGTAGCTGCCGCGATTTTTAGCCCCGATTCTTTCAGATAAATAATGCTTTCCTTTAGATTTTTAGTTCGACAGATTGGTAGCAGATGCAACGCTCCAGCCGAAGTTTTTACCGCATCGGCGTTAATTCTGGCAGCTCCCTTCTCGGGAATCACGATTGCGTCAACCCCCGCACATTCTGCCGTGCGTACGATCGCTCCAAAATTTCGAACATCGGTTACCTGATCCAATACCAAAATTAACGGGTTTTTGCCAGCTTCGAATACCGATGGAAGAAAGTTTTCCAACTCATAAAAAGTAACCGGTGAAATAAAGGCCAGTACTCCCTGGTGATTTTTTCGGGTAATGCGGTTGATTTTCTCCATCGGCACATACTGAAACGGAACCTGGAATTCCCTGATCTTGTCAAACAGCTCTTTAAACAATTCGCCGCCCAAGCCTTTTTTGATCAGTATTTTATCAACTTCTTTTCCTGAGTCGATGGCTTCAATAACGGCACGGATGCCAAAAATAAAGTCGTCAGTATTTTTCTGTGGTTTTGCTTTATACATGTTACCAGGTTTTTTGTTCTTTCAATGTTTCGTATTCCAGTTGGTTGTTTTCCCATGCTGTCATAACTTCTTCAAGTTTGGCTTTTAGTTGATCATACTCTTCAAAGATGCTATGATCTTCCAGCGAATCAGGATTTGCCATTCTCTTGTCGTAATCTTCAATCTTATTTTCCAGATTTGTAATTTCCTGCTCTGCTTGCGCTATTTGCTTTTCCAACCGACTAATGTTTTTATTTATTTCCTTGCGCTCGTTGTAGCTGAATTTGCTTTCTTCCTGCTGCGGTTTTTCTTTTTTTTCAGAATTGGAATTAACTTGACTTTTGCGCTCCAATTCTTTCATCGATTCCATCTTCTTGCGACGGAGGAATTCGTAAATACCACCAAGGTGTTGTTTGACTTTACGGTCTTTAAACTCATAAACACAATTGACCAGCCCATCCAAAAACTCACGATCGTGCGATACAACTAAAACAGTTCCTTCGTAACTAGCCAAAGCTTGTTTCAAAATCTCCTTCGAACGCATATCCAGGTGGTTGGTCGGTTCATCCATCACCAAAAAGTTCACAGGCTCCAGCATCAGCCGGATCATCGCCAGCCGTGAGCGCTCGCCTCCCGACAGCACTTTTACTTTTTTCTCAACATCTTCGCCCGAGAACATAAAAGCCCCAAGGATATCCCTGATTTTAGTTCGAACATCGCCAACAGCTATTTCGTCGATTGTTTCCAATACCGATAAATTCTCATTTAATCGTTGAGCCTGATCCTGAGCAAAATAGCCGATTTTTACATTATGTCCGATCTTCAAGTTACCCTGGTAGTCGAGTTCATTCATAATAACGCGAGCCAAAGTTGTTTTTCCTTCGCCGTTTTTACCAACAAAAGCAATTTTGTCACCGCGCTCAATCATTAAATGAATGTCGTCGAGAACTAATAAGTCGCCATATCTTTTTGTCAAGTGTTTGCAATCGGCAACAATTGTTCCAGAGCGTTCCGGTGGTTGAAAACGGATGTTGAGTCGCGAGTTATCTTCTTCATCAATTTCAATTCGGTCCAGTTTTTCAAGCATTTTCGAGCGCGATTGCACCTGAACAGCCTTTGTTGCCTTGTACCGAAATCGCTCAATAAATTTCTCGGTATCTTCAATTAGCTTTTGCTGGTTTTTATAAGCAGCCAGCTGGGTTTCCTTGTGTTCTTGCCTAAGCTCCAGGTATTTGGTGTAGTTGGCCTTGTAATCGTATATTCTTCCCAGCGAAATCTCAATGGTTCGGTTGGTTACCGCATCCAGAAATGCACGGTCGTGCGAAACTAAAACAACTGCACCGGCATAGCTTTTTAGAAAATCTTCCAGCCACTGGATCGATTCAATATCCAGATGGTTGGTCGGCTCATCGAGTAAAAAGACATCTGGTTTTTTTAGCAATATTTTTGCCAACTCAATACGCATGCGCCATCCACCACTAAATTCGCTTGTTTGCCGAGTGAAATCACTTCGTTTGAATCCAAGACCGGTTAATGTCTGTTCAATTTCTGCTTCAAAATTTGCCCCACCAACCATATGGTGATGATCATTCAACTCAGTAACCTTGGTAATCAATCCCATGTATTCGTCCGACTCGTAATCTTTGCGAGTAGCAATTTGGTGATTGATGTGTTCAATTTCATTTTTGATTTGCAGGATCTCATCGAAAGCCTTTTTCGCTTCCTCAAAAACGGTATGTTTATTCGAAACATTCATATGCTGAGGTAAGTAGCCAACGCGAATATCTTTTGGAACAACGACTGATCCTTCAGACGGCGACTGCTGTCCGGCAATGATTTTAAGTAAGGTTGATTTCCCCGCTCCGTTTTTCCCCGCCAAGCCAATCCGGTCTTTAGGGGTTACCAAAAACGAAATCTTCTTTAAAAGTTCAAATCCTCCAAAACTTACGACTAACTGATCAACTGAAATCATAACACATTAAAAATTGAAGTGCAAAGATAGAAGAATCCATTAGAAAATAGAGAGAAGCTTAAGTTGTAAGAGTGTGGGATTAATTAATCATTTCATTTACAATTTAAGAGATTGACAGCTGCTCGTTCATCTATTTTCCTATTTTTGCACCAAAATAGAAATGTATGGGACGAAGCCGCCGAAAAAAGCCTTTTTATGAGCAAGTTACAATAACCGATATTGGTGCCGAAGGAAAAGCCATTGCACGTGTTAACGACATGGTTGTGTTTACGACACATGCTATTCCTGGAGATGTTGTGGATTTGCAGGTGACCAAAAAACGGAAAAAGTATCAGGAAGCCCGTGTGGTTAAAGTACATGAAAAGTCGGCCGATAGGGTAGAAGCTTTTTGTAATTACTTTGGAGTGTGCGGCGGCTGTAAATGGCAATTTTTACCCTACGAAAAGCAATTGTATTATAAGCAACAGCAAGTTGTTGATCAGTTGAAAAGATTGGGGAAAATTGAGTTGCCTGAAGTGAGTCCGATTCTGGGCTCTGAAAAAAACACTTTTTATCGTAATAAACTTGAATTTAGTTTCTCAAACAAACGCTGGTTGACTGTTGAAGAGATTGACTCTGAAGAAGAGCCGGCAACGATGAATGCGCTGGGATTTCATATTCCACGCATGTTTGATAAGATCATCGATATTGAAAAGTGCTGGCTTCAGCCCGATCCCTCCAACCCGATCCGGAATTTCATTCGCTCTTACGCGATTGAAAACAAGCTGGAGTTTTTTGATATTCGAAGTCAGGAAGGTTTTTTACGGAATATGATTATCCGGACGGCTTCAACCGGAGAGACCATGTTGATATTGGCTTTTTACCAGGAAGACGTTGAAAAACGGGAAGGATTGCTAAATGCAATTGATGCTGAATTTCCGGAACTGACTTCGCTGATGTACGTGATAAATAGCAAAGGAAACGACACGATAACCGATCAGGAGGTGATTGCTTACAAAGGACCGGATCATATCTATGAGGAAATGGAAGGATTACGGTTTAAAATTGGGCCCAAAAGTTTTTACCAAACCAATTCGGCTCAAGCTTATGAGTTGTACAAAGTGGCTCGCGAATTTGCTGACTTGTCTGGCAGCGAAGTGGTTTACGATTTATACACCGGAACCGGAACAATTGCCAATTTCGTAGCCCGAAAAGCTCAAAAAGTAGTTGGCGTTGAGTACGTCCCTGAGGCAATTGAAGATGCTAAAATCAATTCAGAAATAAACGGCATTGAAAATACCAGCTTTTTTGCAGGTGATATGAAAGATGTCTTGAACGATGAATTTATTTCAACCCACGGTATGCCGGACGTGATTATTACTGATCCTCCTCGAGCGGGCATGCATGAAGATGTAGTGAAGACCATTTTGAATGTTGCTCCTGGGAAGGTGGTCTATGTTAGTTGTAATCCGGCATCGCAGGCACGCGATTTGGCTATGATGGATGAAAAGTACCGGGTAACTAAAGTTCAGGCAGTGGATATGTTTCCGCATACCCACCATGTTGAGAATGTGGTTTTGTTGGAGCGGAAATAAGCTAAACTTTTCAATTGTTCCGCTTGTTTAAAAGCACAAAAACAAATGTTATGCTGATAGTTATTTCGCCCGCAAAGTCGTTGGACTTTGAAACAAAGCCGGCTACTGAAAAATACTCTCAACCTTCTTTTCTAAAAGAATCGCGCCAGATTCATAAAGAGCTGAAAAAACTTTCACCCAAAGAGTTGTCTGAGTTGATGAGCATTTCGGATAAGCTGGGTGAACTGAACTTTGAGCGCAACCGGAAATGGAAGACTCCGTTTACTCGCGAAAATGCAAAGCAAGCGGTGTTGGCTTTTACCGGAGATGTATATCAAGGGATGGAGGCAGATAGTTTCACAGAAAAGGACTTTGAAGTCGCTCAGGAAAAAATCAGAATATTGTCGGGGCTTTATGGCGTATTGAAACCCTTGGATCTGATTCAGCCTTACCGGTTGGAAATGGGATCTAAATTTGGAATTGATGGCGGAAATAACCTGTACGATTTTTGGCAGGAAAAGGTCACAAAGGCAATCAGCAAGGAACTGAAAGCGACAGGAGGTCCATTGATCAATTTGGCTTCAAATGAATATTTTAAAGCGGTCGATACGAAAAAGATCGGTTCTGAGATTATTACCCCGGCTTTTAAAGACCTGAAAAACGGGAAATATAAAATGATCTCGTTTTATGCGAAAAAGGCGCGTGGTTTAATGTGCCGGTTTATCGTTCAAAATCGGATTACAAATCCAGAGGATTTAAAGGCTTTTGATTTGGACGGGTATTATTTCAATAATGACCTTTCGAAAGAAAAAGAGTGGGTTTTTACGCGCGACCACTAAGGGAGTTGCTGGTATTGGGTTTCCAGTTGCAAGTTTCAGGCTCTTCGAATATCGTGCGTTCGTGCAGTTTCCCGAATTAATAACAGTACTCTGCTGCTAAATAAGATTTGATGTAATCGTCAATAGCATCTTCTAACTTCGTGAACGGTCTGTTGTAACCGGTTTTTCTCAATTTCTCAATTTTAGCACAGGTGTAATATTGATAATTGTCGCGGATATCCTCAGGTGTGTCAATAAAACTGATGTCTTCTTTCATGTCCATGGCTTTGAAAACAGCTTTGGCCAAATCGACGTAAGTTCTGGCAGTTCCTGTTCCCACGTTGTAAATTCCCGAATGTTTGCGGGTTTTCATAAAATGCAACATCACATCAGCTACGTCGTCTACATAGATAAAATCGCGTGCTTGTTCACCATCTTTATATGCCGGACGGTGGGAGCGAAATAAAGTCATTTTTTGTGTTTCGGAAACACGGTTAAATGCCTGGTAAATAACAGAAGCCATTCTCCCTTTGTGATATTCGTTTGGGCCAAAAACATTAAAGAATTTTAACCCAGCCCAGAAATACGGCTTTTTTTCTTGTGCTAGAGCCCAAAGATCAAAATCGTGTTTCGATTGTGCATAGCAATTTAACGGTTTGAATTGATCAACAAGCTGATGATCATCGTCAAATCCAAATTCGCCGTCGCCATAAGTTGAAGCCGACGAGGCATAAATCAACGGTAATCCAAATTGCACACAGCTTTTCCAAATACGTTTCGAATAGTCGAAATTGAGTTGCTTGTATATTTCTGGTTCTTGTCCGATGGTATCGGTTCTTGCACCAAGGTGGATGATGCATTGAACAAATTGGTGATTGTCATTGAGCCATTCGAAAAAGTTATCGCGATCAAGTAGCTGATTGTACGTTTTCGAAATGTAGTTCGATATTTTTAAGGGGTCATTGAATTTGTCAACAAGGATTAAATCCTGAAATCCTTCCTGATTAAGCTTTCCCACCATATAACTTCCAATGAATCCTGCAGCACCTGTAACAACGATCATATAAGTAAGATTTAACTACCTAAGTAGGTTTTTAGTTTACTGAGTTTGCAACTCAAACTTAAAAAATGTTAAAATTATTGTGTCGCCTACCAATATATTTTAAATTTTCTGCCACAAAAATATTATTTCTTCTCGTTTTGAGAAGATTAACGGCAAAAATAAAGTAATCAAAAGAGCTTATTATTGATAATTTCTTCTGATTTATGAATTAAAAGGATAAGTTTTTACTTTTGCTGTTTGCAATATTCGGATCGAAAAATCAACGGGAAGCATTTTGACATGGAAGAATCATTTAATGGTGAGCAAAGCGGCTATCGCCGGATCGAAAGATTTGACAGTAAAAATACCGAGAAAATAAGTGGGCATTACCGGGAAATAATCAGTTTATTAGGAGAGGATATGTCGCGCGAAGGTCTGGAAAAGACTCCGCTGCGAGTTGCTAAAGCAATGCAATATCTATTGCAAGGATATGAGCAGGATCCTGAAGCAATGTTGCGTTCGGCTATGTTTAAAGAAGATTATCGCCAGATGGTTATTGTGAAAGATATTGAGATTTACTCGATGTGTGAACATCATATGTTGCCATTTATCGGTAAGGCGCATGTTGGATACATACCCAATGGATACATTACCGGACTGAGCAAAATTGCCCGGGTTGTTGATGCTTTCTCCCGTCGTTTGCAGGTGCAGGAGCGACTCACCCTTCAGATAAAAGAATGCATACAGGAAACCCTAAATCCGCTTGGGGTTGCTGTCGTTATAGAGGCTCAGCATTTGTGCATGCAGATGCGGGGAGTACAAAAGCAACATTCGATAACAACAACTTCTGATTTTACCGGTGCTTTTGAACGGGTTGCCACTCGCGAGGAGTTTATCAAATTGATTAGTTCCCGACTTTCGTAAATTCAGCGCAACATCCTGTTTCTTTCTGCATACACTGAGTGTTTGTCATGGACTAAATAAAATAAAATTGAGAACAAATTTCTCTTATCAGCATTAATTGTTCTTTTCCATTCTGGATAGAAGGTTTTAAATAAGTGGCTTTTAGAGAGTGGCGAATCGGAGGAATATTCAGGAGGGCAGTTTGCAGGTCAAAACGATGGACATAAAAAAACGCCCCAAAATGAGGCGTTTCTATATGGTTTGGTAATTGCTTGCTTCTATTTGATTTATTTGATTGGTACTTGTCGTTTAAATTCCATTTCTAGCGAGATGAATGTCTCTGTCCGGGCGATACCCTCAATGTCCTGCATTTCTTCATCAATAATTCGTTTCAGATCATTGTTGGTTTTTGTTTGAATTTTTACAAAAATAGCATACGACCCCGTTGTGTAGTGGCACTCTACAATTTCCGGGATTTTACTTAACGCTTCTACTACCGAAGCATGGAATTTTGCTTTCTCAAGGAATAATCCCATGTATGCACAGGTGTTGTAACCCAATTTTGATGGATTAACAATGAATTCACTACCGGAAACAACCCCTAAATTTAGAAGCCTTTGTACGCGCTGATGAATAGCAGCTCCGGAGACACCACATTCCCGGGCAACTTCCAAAAATGGAATACGGGCATTCTTAGTAATAAGCCGCAGAATTTTTTCATCTAATTCATCTATTTGTGGTAGCGGATTTGTATTTTCTTTATTCATTCTGATTGTATTTTTCAACTTTGAAATTAAAAGTTAAAGATATAAAAAACCAATAAATTATAAATAATCGGGTAACTTTTTAAGTCTTTAGTAATAATTTATAAGCAGATACTTGTAATGTATGAGTAATAAGTTGGTTCAAATTTAGGTCGGCAAAAGTATATTATTTTTTTCATATTCTAATTGATACTTTCTTATGCAATATCATTTTCGGACTCATTTACTCGCTATTTTTTTGAAGTGCCGTTGGGTTGACTGATGTAGTCTGATATGTCGTAACCACTTGGATTTTGAAAAACACGGAGTCCGAATTCGGGTAGTATCGCTAAAATGTGATCCATGATATCAGCCTGAATAGCTTCGTACTTAGCCCAATTCTGATCCTTGCTGAAAACATAAAACTCCAGTGGTAATCCTTTTTCTGATGGTTGTAAATGACGAACAAGGAAGGTCAGCTCCTGATGAATCATCGGATGTTGCCGAAGATAGTTTTCAAGGTAACGTCGGAAAATTCCAAGGTTGGTTTGCCTGCGTCCATTGTATACGTCACCATCTTCTATTTTAAGATTTTTATTGAACGCTTTGATCTCTTTTTCTCGCTCTTCCAGGTAATCTTTCAGTAAATAAAAATGACTTAATTTTTCGAGTGTCGCTTTATCGCAAAAACGGACACTGCGCATATCCAGGTTTACTGATCGTTTAATTCGGCGACCCCCCGATTCCTCCATGCCAATCCAGTTATTGAACGATTCGGACACTAATGCATAGGTCGGAATGGTTGTAATCGTTTTATCCCAGTTCTGGACTTTTACTGTATTTAAGCTGATGTCAATTACCGTTCCGTCAGCATTGTGGCTTGGCATGGCAATCCAGTCGCCGGGTTTCAGCATTTTGTTGGCCGACAGCTGAATACTAGCTACAAGGCTTAGGATTGTATCCTTGAAAACTAACAGCAATACGGCCGCGATGGCTCCCAATCCACCAAGCAGGTAGAGGGGGGTTTTGTCAATAAGTACTGAAATGACAAAGATGATTGCGATACAAAAGATCAATATCTGAAACAGCTGGATATATCCTTTGATTGGACGGTTGATAGCATATGGAGTAGTTTGGTAGATGTCGTTGCCAGCATTACCAATTCGTATTGTGAAGAAGGTAAAGATTCCGATAAAGTAAATTCGTGAAAAACCATAAAGTAGCTTGTTAACTAATTCACTATCAGAAAAACCAGAAGCGTAATAGATAATGAGTGCAGATGAAAGATGAGCCAAAGCACTAAATACTTTTCGCTGAACCAGAAAATCATCCCACTGGGTTTTTGTTTTTTGAACAAACTGGTGAACAATCTTAGCTAGTGCTATTCTGGTTATCCACTGAGCAAGGTACGAAACCAACGCCAAAACAAGGAGGCATGCAAAAATTGAAATGTGATTCGCACTGTTCTCAGGGACACTTAAGTCTGATAAAATTGTTCTAAAAAGATCTAGTAAGTAGTTCATCTGACGAATATCAATTTATTCTAATTAATTTGTTCCTAATTTAGACGCTAAAATTAATGATTTTGTTATGATTAGGAAATGGATGCTTATCAGCTTGTTGATTGTTTTTACATCCGGGGTTTTATTGGCGAAACCTCAGTTTTCGGACTATTTTATAAACAAGACCTTGCGTATTGATTACTTATTGACCGGAACGGCTGATACGGCTGAAGTTATTCTGGAACAGTTAAAGAAGGAGCCTAATTATGGCGGTTCGCATTTTAATTTAATTGACGAATTTGATTTTGGAACTTATCGGTATCAGCTTTTCGACAAAGAGTCGAACGAGTTAATTTTTTCAAAAGGATTCTGTCCCATTTTTCAAGAGTGGCAAACCACAGATGAGGCAAAAAAACAAAAGCGTAGTTTTTACCAGGTGGCTATTTTACCATTTCCTAAAAAAACGTGCTCTTTTGTTGTCGAAGAGCGAAACTGGGAAGGAGAATTTGTAAGCGTTTATTCGACTGATATAGATCCCGAAAACTATTTTATTTTGAATGAAAATCCGAGAAATCTGAAGTCTGAAAAAATTATCGATAGCGGGAAGCCCGAAAAAAAGGTTGATCTGGTTATTTTGTCGGAAGGTTATACTTCAGAAGAAATGGATAAATTTGAGGCCGATGCCAGGCGAATGACCGATGCTTTGTTTTCTGCTGCTCCGTTTAGTAAGCATAAAGACGATTTTAATGTTTATGCTGTTGAGGTTTCGTCTGATGAATCTGGAACTGATGTGCCAGGCGAACACATTTATAAGAATACAGCTTTCAACTCCAATTTTTACACCTTTGATACACCGCGCTACCTGACTTCACAAGATATGCTTGCAATTCACGATGCCGCAGCTGTAGTCCCATATGATCATATTTACGTGTTGGTAAATACCGATAGATATGGAGGTGGTGGATTTTACAACTATCTGTCACTGACTTCAGTTGACGATAGTTTATCCGAAATTGTATTTATTCATGAATTCGGACATGGCTTTGCCGGATTAGCTGACGAGTATTATACTTCAGATGTAGCTTATGCTGATTATTATAATTTGGAGCTAGAACCTTGGGAGCCGAATATTACGACTTTGGTTGATTTTCAATCAAAATGGACGGATTTGATTCAAGAAGGCACGCCACAACCAACTCCTAGGAATAGTGCCAATAGCAAACTAGTGGGTGTTTTTGAAGGTGGTGGCTATCTGGCAAAGGGAATTTATAGCCCCATGATGGACTGTCGTATGAAAACCAATGAAGCCAAAGGGTTTTGCCCGGTTTGCCAACAATCGATCGAAAAAGTAATTGAATGGCACTGCCAATAATAAGTATAAGAGGATAATATTGAGAACAGAATTTTTAGCGTTCTGCTGTATTGATTCGAACAGGTTTTAGTCGTTTTTGGATTGATCGTAATTCCGCTGAGTTACCAGTAGAGAAGAAAAAGGCTTAAAAGCGCGTATATTAATAATTCATGCGCTTTCTTATTTTGCCGAACTTCTTGTTATTCCAAGTTTCCTCAGAATGAAGAAAATGCTCACCTTTTCAGATTTTAACGATGTCGATCTGTACAACCGATCATATAAAGATGTAATTTTGCAATTGAATGAGCTTATTTCAATTTAATAAAGCTAAAATGGAACATTATGGCAAAATCACATGACGCTAAAAAAACTGCAAAAAAGGAGCCACTGAAAACTCCAAAAGAAAAGAAGGCAGAAAAGAGAGAGAAAAAGGCAAAACGATAGGTCGTTTTGAGTAAGAATAACTCGATGAATGAGGATTAACATGAAATGTTAGTCCTCATTTTTGTTAAGGTGAAAGGAACCAGAAACCTGACTCCTTTCACCTTAGTTGACATTCTAAAAACCAAAAGTGTTAAATGTCTCTTTAATCCGATTGATGGCCTCCATCATTTGAGTTTCGTTAATGATTAATGGCGGGGTAAACCGGATAATATGTTCGTGGGTTGGTTTGGCCAATAATCCATTTTCTTTCATCGCTAAACACATATCCCAGGCTGTTTTGCCTTCCATTGGCTTTATGGCGATGGCGTTGAGTAGTCCTTTCCCTCTTACTACTTCAATCATTTCCGAATCAACCGCTTGCATCTCACTTCGAAAAAGTCGTCCCATTTTTTCAGCGTTTTCGGCTAGCTTTTCATCCTGAATAACATCCAGTGCTGCCATGGCTACTTTCCCCGCAATCGGGTTACCTCCGTAGGTTGATCCATGTTCGCCGGGTTTGATGGTGAGCATAATCTCGTCATCAGCCAGCACGCAGGACACCGGAAACATACCCCCGGAGATGGCTTTCCCGAGTATCAGGATATCGGGTCGAACATTCTCATGATCGCAGGCCAGCATTCGGCCTGTTCTGGCCAAGCCGGTTTGTACTTCGTCGGCAACAAATAAAACATTGTGTTTTTTACATAAATCAGCTGCTTTTTTCAGGAAACCATCTTCAGGAACATAAACGCCCGCTTCAGCCTGAATAGGTTCAACTAAAAATCCGGCAACATTCCGATCTTGCAAAGCCTGTTCAAGTGCATCGGTGTTGTTGTAGGGGATGTTGATAAAGCCGGGAGTGTACGGTCCGTAATCACTATAAGCATCGGGATCCGAAGACATGGAGATAATGGTGATTGTTCGCCCGTGGAAATTCCCGTTACATACTACAATTTTAGCTTCGCTTTTTGGGACTCCTTTCACTTTATAGGCCCACTTTCGAATAAGTTTCAGTGCGGTTTCATCGGCTTCGGCTCCGGAATTCATCGGCAGCATTTTGTCGTAACCAAAAAGCTTGCACATGTATTCTTCCCATTCGCCTAATACATCGTTGTAAAAAGCCCGTGAGGTTAAAGCTAGTTTTTGTGCTTGTTGGGTGAGTGCTTCAACAATTTTGGGGTGGCAATGTCCTTGGTTAACTGCTGAGTAAGCGGCCAGGAAATCCAGATATCGGTTGCCGTCAACATCCCAAACATAGATGCCTTCGCCGCGTTCCAGCACTGCAGGTAGTGGATGATAATTGTGGGCTCCATAACGTGCTTCACGATCAATGAAGGATTGAGTAGAACGAGTTTCCATAATCGTAGTAATTAATGGGTTATTTTTCATAACAGAATTACGGATTATCTCTTGTATTTCAAAGAAATTTAGGCTGTTAAATAAAATCTTATGGGGTGATAAAACTATTTTTTAGTTACACATTTTTTTTCATGTGAAGTTTCAACTTTCAATTTTTAACATTCTATATTCTTTTATCTTATATTTGCAGCTAAACCGGACTAATCTGACGTTCGTTATGAAGTTTAAACTGATTCTATTATTTCTGTTTTTTATAGGAGGAGGGATTGTCAGTGGGTATTCTGTTAGTACAGATTCTCTGAAAACAATTATTGCAGCGGGTGAAAAAAATAGGGTAGATGCATTGCTTGATTTTAGTGACCAATACCTTGATTCCATTATCTATTATGACTTTGTGGTTACTTGTCTGAATGAAGCTTTGGACAGTGCCGAATCAGCTGGAAATGATTCACTACAAGTAAAAATCTACAATTACCTTGGGTTGGCTGATTTCAATATTGGAAACTATGAAAATAGTACGGACTATTTTTACAAGGCACTAAATATTCTGGATCACAAACCGAACGTAAGACAAAAGTCTATAGTTTATAATAACCTGGGGATGATTTTTGATGAGCTGGAAGATTTCGAGCGCGCTCTTGAATTTTACCGTGAATCATATTTTATAGACAGTTTAGCGAATAACAAAGAGGGATTGGTTTTTTCATATATCAATTTGGGAATTAGTTATCAGAATCTCAAACAATACGAGCGGTCAAGAGAATATAATAATCTGGCTTTTGAGCTAGCCAAAGAGTTGAATGACAGCCTTTCGATGGTGAATGTTGTTAATAATCTGGGAACGCTTGAATACGATCTTGAAAACTACGATGAAAGCTTAAGTTTTTATCTACAAGCGCTGGAATTGTATGAGGAATCCGGAGATCGGGCAGGGGTTGCGATTGCAAAAAACAATATTGGTTTGATTTATCTGGATCTTAAAGATTACCCGAAATCGGTGGAAAATTTTAAAACTGCATTAAAAATAGCATCCGAATTGAACATGTATGATTTCACTGGTGATATTTACGGCAACCTTTCTATTTATTACGAAGAGATTGGGGATTACAAAAATGCTTTTGAGTATTACGATCAATACAATACGGTGTATGATAGTTTGATAGGAGAGAAACAAGAACTTAAAATCCGAAAGCTGGAAACTCAATACCAATTTGAAAAAAAGCAGCGTGAAATATTGGAGCTTCAAAAGAAAAATGAACAGCAGGAAAAACTTTTGGTAAACTCCAGAAGTATTCAGAACTATTTGTATTTAATTATTTTGCTGGTTGTTATTTTTCTGTCCATCTTGTTTTTCCTGTTGCGAAAAGAACGAGCACTGGCCCGCGAGCTGCACGATAAAACTCAGGAGTTGAAAAAACTAAACTTGTCAAAAGACCGTTTTTTCTCCATTATAGCTCACGACCTGCGAAATCCGTTTAATGCTTTAATTAGTTTTACCAGCCTGTTGCGCGAACAATTTGATTCCTTTAGCCGAGATGATCTCAAACGGATTATTATCGACTTAAATAATGCAACCGAGCAAGGATTCTCATTATTGGAGAACCTGCTACACTGGACTCGGTCGCAGACCAATATGATCAAAGTATACAATACCAATTTTAAACTGAAGGAAGTCGTTGATAGTATTTTAAATTTGGCAGCCCCAAATCTATTGAAGAAATCTCTGGTTGTTGAAGTTGATATGGATGACGAATTGAAGATTTATGGCGATAAAGATATGATTGCAACAGTCATTCGTAACTTAGTTTTTAATGCGATCAAGTTTTCTTATCCTGAAACTACTATTCGTATAGAGGGTAAACAGATTGGTGGAAATATCCAGTTTTCAGTGTCCGATCAAGGGGTTGGGATGACAGAGGAAGTTCAGCGCAATATTTTTGATAGTCAGAACTATTCAACGTCGGCAGGAACTTCGGGTGAAACTGGTAGTGGTTTAGGATTGATGATATGTCGTGAATTTATCGAAAAGAACAAGGGAGTTATTTGGGTTGAAAGCGAGGAAGGAAAAGGAGCAATATTTCGGTTTTCAATTCCAGTTGTTAAAGGCAAGCCTTAAGTTAGTTACTATCTTTTATCGGCAGTTTGTAGCTTTAAAGTTGAAACTTCTTGAAGATGACTTCTTCAAAGTTTCCATATCTTTTCGCTCGTTTTTATTTTACATGATGCGAAGTAAGTAGTGTGAATAATTTAGTGTCATGTTTCGAGTCTTTAACAATTTGTGATAGAAGCGAAACCGAAAATATTAAATAGGTCCGTGAGCTTACAACCAATGAAATGGTTATATTTGAGCAAAGCCATAACTAAAACTTACTCCTTGAAAAAACTCGAACTTCATAGCGAGATTGAACTGGTAAAGAGATTGATAAATCAAGACCATTTTGCCTTTGAAGTCCTTTTTTATAAATACAAAAACAAAGTTAAAGGTTTTGTACTCAAGTTTGCCCCCTCTCAAATTGATGCAGACGACATCGTTCAAAAAGTGTTTATTAAGGTTTGGCTTCAAAAAGAAAAGTTGTCTATTGACAAGTCATTTTCTGCATTCTTGTATACGATCGCCAAAAATGAAATCATTGATCAACTGAAGTCTTCTGTAAATCGCCGTATTTATTTTATGGGCAACAACCTGATTGCCGACCTGAATATTAGGGAGCAGTCTGATAATACAGATGAACAATTGGGATTAGAGAGAAAAATAAGTGAGTTGATTCATCAATTGCCGGAACGCCGGAAGGAGATTTTCGAACTGAGTAGATTCGGAGGCTTGACCTACAGACAGATCGCAGAAAAGCTGGAAATCTCAGAAAATACAGTAGACACCCAAATTCGTAAGGCGTTGAAATTTTTGAGAGAAGAGTTAAAGATAGTTCGCAATAACATTCTGCTGATAATTTTCTAATCAAATAATTCTTTGAAGATCAGTTTCCGGATTTCATCTTTTCTTTCCTGAAAATCGGGGAAGCTGTCAGTCTTCCGACTGACGGAGGCGTGAAATAGGGAACATCCGATTTTAGGCTGTTGGGTTGAAATAGAGTTGGCGCGCTACTTCGTTGTAGAACCACGAGGATAGTCAGCTTTAAGAATTTTCTTTATTTTTTTTGATTTGGCTTCACGGAAACAGAGTTTGCTTTCGTATTGAATACAAACTATCGAATCTATGAGCGATCAAACCTTGTCTCTGTTAAAAAGATTTATCCAAGACGATTTCCTTTCAACACAGGAATTGAAGGTGCTTAAAAGGGTGTTGGAAGATCCCCGAAATAGTCAGGTGATTGATATTTGGATGCATGACTACTGGGATCTTGCAGATGAAGTTGAGTCCAATACTTCATTTTCTGATATAATTGGCCAGGTTAACCAAGCGTATCAAACACGGAATCAGAAAATTTTCTGGGATCGGAAATGGGTTAAACAACTACAAAAAATAGCCGCAATCCTTATTCTACCTCTTGTTTTAGTATCAGCCTACCTCGTTCTATCGCGAGTAGATTCTAATCTTCAATATGCAGAGGCCATCGTGCCAAATGGTCAAAAATCAGAAATTGTATTGCCCGATAACACGCATATCTGGTTGAACTCTGGAACGCGATTAAAATATCCAGTGAAGTTTGGAAGTGGCAAAAGAGAAGTTTTTCTGGATGGGGAGGCTTATTTTGAGGTTGCCCATAATGCCAATGCTCCCTTTATCGTAAATGCTAAAAACGTGGCTGTTAAGGTGCTGGGTACAACGTTTAATGTAAAGGCCTATTATGATGAAAGTCAGGTTGAAACGGCGCTTTTATCCGGGAAAATCAAATTGTTGATAGATAATCGTGATGAGATTGATGTCCATCCGGGAGAACTTGTCAATATTTCCGGTAGCCAAAAGTCGGTGTCAAAATCAGGGTTTAATTCTGAAGAAATTGTTGGGTGGAAGAATAACCGATTGGTTTTCAGAGATGATACATTTAGTAATCTCGTTAAGAAAATTGAACGCTGGTACGATGTCGAAATTATTTATGATGAAAAACTGTATGACCATAAAAGACTGACGGTTGAATTACGAGAAGGAGAAAGCATTGATCGGTTAATGCAGATTATCGAAAAGACAATGAATATAAACTATCACATAAACAAACAAAAAATATATATCAAACCGAAAATGAAAAGCTAAGCTATTTTAAAAAGTAAGCGGGTAGTTCTGCGCCAACATACACTACCCGCCATCTTTACGTGTAAACCTTAAGTTTAACGAAAAACTAAACAAATTTATGAAAAAATGTAAAACCAATGGGTTTGGGGATCGATTTCTCCATTACTCAAAGTTCTTAAGAGTTATGAAACTATTATTGATCCTGATTTTTTCCGGACTTATGACTTTTGCCTCTCAGTCATATTCACAAGTGAGTACTGTCACGATGAATATGTCTCAGGCTACAATTCTGGATGTTTTTAATGCAATTGAAAACCAAACGGATTATCAAATTGCATACAACAGCAACAACCTGGATATTCTTGAAAAGATTGATCTTAATGTTGAAAATAAGACCGTAGAAGAAATTCTAGATCTTATTTTGAAGCCTTCAAGTTTAAAGTATGAATTCATTAGTCATTACATTGTTATTACAGATCAAAATCTGACTAATCCAAATGCAACCGGGCAAGAGCTGCTAACAGTGTCTGGTAGAGTTACGAGTCTTTCGGGTGAGCCAATCCCCGGGGTGACCGTTACAATTGCAGGAACTATGAATGGAACGATTTCGGATATCGATGGTCGTTATTCTATTTCAGAGGTGCCGTCAGCTGGAACATTAACCTATTCATTTGTCGGAATGCGAACCACTCAAATTCCTGTTGATGGACGGAAATCAATCGATGTTAGCCTTGAGGAGGAAACCATCGGTTTGGAAGAAGTTGTTGCTATTGGTTATGGTACCGTAAAAAAGAGAGAATTAACCGGTTCTGTTGCTTCAGTGAAAGCAGATGATTTTAATCAAATTGCTTCCTCTGATGCGATGCAGTTAATTCAGGGTAAAGTAGCCGGATTGAGTATCACCCGCACAAATGGTGGCGACCCAACTAGCGGTTTTGAAATTCGCTTGCGTGGGTCTTCAAGTATTAGTGCAGATCAGGAACCTTTGGTTGTTGTTGATGGTATTCCGGGGGGGGATTTGAACGCTATTGCTCCAGAGGATATTGCATCAATGGATATTTTGAAAGATGGATCGGCAGCGGCAATTTATGGTACGCGCGGAACGAATGGAGTTATTTTGATTACGACCAAAAGAGGGAAGCAAGGAAATGTTCAAGTCGAGTATTCATCCAGATTTACAACTCAGTCTATATTAAAACAAGTTGAAGTTTTGAATGGAGATGAATATCGTGAAATGAAAACCAGGCTACAGTCATCTCATCCCGAAGTTGCGAGTGGCATGATTGATCATGGTTATGATACGGATTGGTTTGATGAAATTACTCGCTCTCCTTTCAGTCACGTTCAGCATTTATCGATGAGTGGTGGAGCGGATAAAACGACTTACCGCTTGTCATTATATTACACAGATCAGGAAGGTGTGATGCTGAATTCAGAAATGGAAGAATATCGTGCCAATATGAATTTACGGCAAATGGCGTTAAATGATAAGTTGCAATTAACCGTTCAACTTGGTTTGTCAGATCGTACTTCAAATCCTGTAAACTACGATGCGTTCCGTCAGGCGATCAAACGGAATCCCACAGAGCCTGTTTACAATGATGACGGTAGTTTATTCGAGATAGCCGGATGGCAATATGAAAATCCGGTTGGTCAATTAACTGAAAGAACTCGCGAAGATGGTTCTTCAACTTTATTTGCGAATCTGGGAGCTGAGCTTTATCTGACAGATTGGTTGAAAGCTGGTGTTGTTGGCGGAATTCAAAAGTATCGTTCGTTAAATGGTTATTATGAACCCAGTTATGCATTTACGCAGGAGACTGCAGGAACTTCGGGTACGGCAAGTCGAGAGGCGATTGCAAGGGATACCAAAACCTTAGAAACCACAGTCGACTTTAACTGGTCCTTTGATGAGCATACAATTAGTGCAACTGCTGGTTATTCGTTTCAGTCGTTTGTTGATGAAGGATTTGATGCAGAAAACACAAATTTTATCTCGGATGATCTATTGTATAACAACTTGGGGTCTGGAACCAAACTAAAGGATGGTAGTGCTGATATGGGCTCCTACAAATCAGAAAACAAGTTGGTTGGTTTCTTCGCTCGCGCAGCCTATAATTACAAAGGAAAATATTTCTTATCGGGCAGTGTTCGTCGTGAGGGCTCTTCTAAGTTTGGAGTCAACAATAAGTGGGGTACGTTTCCCGCAATATCCGGAGCTTGGGATTTAACTCAAGAAGGTTTTTTGGATGATTCGAACTTTGACTTATTGAAGATTCGTGCCGGATACGGAGTCACAGGTAATCAGGGGATTGATCCTTATTTGTCGCTGTCCAGAATGGCTGAAGCTGGTTATTTCTTCTATAATGGAGAGTTTATTCCGGGCTATGGGCCTGACAGTAACCCAAATCCGAATCTGAAATGGGAAACCAAGCATGAATATAACTTCGGTATTGACTGGTCTGTAAATCAAGGACGAGTGGGTGGTACGGTTGATTATTATGTGCGCGACACCAAGGATCTTTTACACTTGTACGATGTGCCGGTTCCTCCAAACTTGTATGAAGAGACCATGGCCAATGTTGGTTCAATGCGTAATTCTGGATTAGAATTTACAATCAGTGCGATTCCTGTTCAAAGTAGAAATTTTCAATGGAATGTAGATTTCAATTTCGATTACCGAAAAAATAAATTGTTGTCTCTTTCTAACCAGTATTATTCTTTGGAATACCGAAATGTAGGTGAGATTGGCTCTCCGGGAGTTTCTGCATGGACACACCGTTATTATGAAGGTGGTTCAATTGGTAATATCCATGGATTCGTTTATCAGGGGTTAACAGACGATGGTAAATGGATTTTTAAAGATACGGATGGTGTTGATGGTATTACGGTTGAAGACCGGACAGACATTGGAAATGGAATTCCGGATTTCTACGCCGGGTTAACCAATACGTTCCGCTACAAAAGTTGGGATATGTCCTTGATGTTCCGCGGTATGTTTGGGCACCAAATCATCAATCACAAACGGATTTTCTACGAAAATCCAATCATGCTTCCTTTAAATATTATGAAATCAGCAATGGATTCTGAAATTTGGGATACGCAAAACTTCTCTGATTTCTACCTTGAGAATGGTGATTTTGTGAAATTGGATAACTTGACTATCGGATACAATATTCCATTGCAAAGTTCAAAATGGTTAAAATCAGGACGAATATTCTTCACAGGAACAAACTTGTTGGTGATAACCGGGTACAAAGGAATTGACCCTGAAGGTTCAATCGGAGGATTGGAACCGGGAGTAGATTCCAGAGGTGACTATCCAAGTACAAGAACTTATACCATTGGTTTTAACCTTAAATTTTAAAACACACGAATCATGAAAAAATTAATCATATTATTTGCACTATTTGGACTGTGGTCGTGTACAAATCTTGACGAAGAGGTGTACGATACCATTGTTACCGATAAATTTTATCAGACCGATAAGCAGGTTCTGGCGGCAGCTGGTCCCGCGTATAACGAACTCCGCAGATTTGTACAAGTTTATGGAACATGGGGGGTTAATAGTCTCTGTACCGATGAAGCGGTGCTGCCTACAAGAGGTATCCATTGGGACAATGGCGGTATGTACCGAAGAATGGCATTGCATACCTGGACTTCGGAAATGGATCTTTTCAATTCGGCCTGGAGGTCTGTATATAATACTGCTTCAAATTGTAACCGGATTCTATATCAATTTGATTTAATTGAAAACAAAAGTGATGCTTTGATCAGTATTATGGATGAATTACGTGCCATTCGGGCGTTCGCTTATTTTATGGGTTTGGATCAATTTGGAAATATTCCTATTGTTGATCAATTTGATGTCCCTGAGGGCTATGCGCCTGCGAACAATACACGACAAGAAGTTTTTGATTTTGTTAAATCCGATTTGGAGAACAGTCTGGATGTGTTAAGTAAAAAAACAGACATGACTTCATATGGGCGTATGCATTATTATGCAGCTCAGGCTATTTTGGCAAAATTGTACTTGAATGCCGAAATATATACAGGTACTCCTATGCTTGATGAATGTATTTCGGCCTGCGATGCCATTATCAGTTCAGGTAATTATTCGTTGGCTTCCGAGTATTTTTCAAATTTTGCTATTGAGAATCAAGGCTCTCCTGAAAACATTTTTGTGATTCCGTTTGATGATGTTTATACAACAAGTTGGGATTATATGAATCAATTTCAATATTGGACTCTTCATTTTAACTCCAATAAGACATTTAATATGGAAGCTGGAGGCTGGAACGGTTTCTGTGCTATGCCCTCTTTTTATAGGTCTTATGATGAGACCGATGTTAGAAGAAATGCTTGGTTAGTTGGTCCACAGTATGCGTTAACAGGAGAACAATTGGTTTGCAATCAAGAGTTGGCTGGTAAGCCATTATCTTTTAGTATTGATTTAACCTCGTTAGAAGGTTCATTTGAGGACGAAGGTGCGCGTTTAGCCAAGTATGATTATACCGGAGCTAAGAACTATACCGTATCCTGCGACTATGCCGTAATACGTTATGCTGATGTTCTTTTGATGAAAGCAGAAGCGTTGATGCGTAAAAATGGCGGTAATGCTACTGCTGAAGCTGTTGAGCTGGTAAATGCGGTAAGAAGCCGTGCTTTTGACGATCCTTCTGGTAAGCTTTATACAACGGCCACATTAACTATGGACGCTTTATTAGCTGAACGCGGATGGGAATTTGCGGGAGAAGGATGGAGACGAAATGATCAGGTTCGGTTTGATAAATTCACCAAAGGGAGATGGACCTTCAAGGATAGTGATGATCCTGACACCAGAAATATATTTCCAATTCCACAATCACAGATGAATGCCAATCCGAACCTAACCCAAAATGCGGGTTACTAGTTGGTAATATTTATGCAAAAATAGAGGCTCAAGGATTATTGAGCCTCTATTTTTTAATCTTATAATTAACCTAACTAAGATCCATATGCCTGATCAATTTAATCGTCGTGATTTTATCAAGAAATCTGCAATGGCTTCTGCAATGGCAGGAATTGGAATGAATGGTTTCGCATCAACTGCTACTCCTTTTGTTTCTGAAAATGTTTCTGAAAATATTCAAAAAACTGGTGTGCAACGGTTACCAGTTAGCCAGTTAAAGAAATGGACCGAACAGGAATATGGTATGTTTATCCATTTCGGAATGAGTACTTTTTCTGGTGAGGAGTTGGGCTCAGGGAAAGATCCTTGCTCACTCTATAATCCTAACGAACTGGATGTCGACCAATGGGTGAAGGTTGCCAGAGATGCTGGTATGAAATACATTGTTTTGACTGCCAAACACGTATCGGGTCATTGTCTTTGGCCTAGCAAATATACTGACTATCATGTTGGAAATTCCGGAAATAAAACGGATGTGATGGAAGCTTTTATTTCCGCTTGCCAGAAATATGATATCAAACCTGGTTTTTATTATTGTTCGTGGGATAATCATCATTTGTTCGGGTCGGCAACGCCATCCAATGTTCCATGGGAAAGTAAGTTTACAACTTCAGAATATTGTGAGTTTCAATTCAATCAGGTTGAGGAATTGATGACTAACTATGGCCCGTTTGCCGAGGTGTGGATTGATATCCCTGGAATGCTCAGTTATGAAAACCGGGTTAAACAATATGAGCTAATTACACAACTGCAACCTGATACGTTCGTGATGATGAATGGTGGAGTAGGGAAAGGGCATCAAATCAAAACCGACTATTCCTGGCCAACTGATTTGGTGTCCATGGAGCGGGGTTTGCCGCCTTCGCGTGACGGCTATAACCCCTGGTATGTGGTGAAGGATTATTTGGGAAACGATCAGGATTATTATATCCCCGGAGAAGTTTGCGATACAATTTGTTATACCTGGTTTTGGAAGGAAAATAATCAGATTCGCTCGGCAGACGAAATCTTGGGAATGCGATTGATTGCTAAAGAAAGAGGATCAAATTTTTTATTGAATGTTCCTCCTGATCAAACAGGTCAGATTCCTCAAAAGATGGTGGATGTGTTAGTTCGTGCTAAAATGAAATATGATAAAATCGTAGAAACTTTTTAATTTTAATCCGCTTTTTTAATGTACAAAATGAGTCTGACCTCAACAATAAATTTATGAATCCTCAAAACTTTACTCGACGAAGATTTCTGCAAACAGCGGGTATTGCCGGCGCAATGACTGGCTTTACTGCTTCAGATACTTTTGCCAACAGGACAAATGAAATTCCAGAAACAGAAAAAGACCTGACCTTTTTATTTCAGGGAGATTCTATTACCGATGGCAATCGGGGACGCAATAACGATCCCAACCATATCATGGGTCATGGCTATGCTTTTTCTATTGCAAGTCGGATTGGTGCCGATTTCCCTCAGGCGGGCTTTTCATTTTATAACCGAGGAATTAGCGGCAATAAAGTCCCTGATTTGGAGAAGCGTTGGCAGGAAGATACGCTGAATCTCAAGCCCGATGTGCTCAGTCTTTTAGTCGGAATTAATGACGTTGCTGCAGTTGTTGAAAAAAATCCTAGTGCCAAGGATTTAAGCGAATTTGAGGAGGGCTATCGAAAATTATTGACTATGTCAAAACAAGCCAATCCCGATATTCTTTTTGTACTGGGTATTCCGTTTGTTTTTCCTGTTGGTGCCCGAAAGGAAAATTGGGAGTGGTGGAAGAGCGAAACATTGGCACGCACTGAAATTGTTAGAAAAATTGCCAATGATTTTGATGCTATAATTGTTGATTTCGCTCAGGTATTTGAGCAGGCAGCAGATTTAGCCCCGATCGACTACTGGATTTGGGATGGCATTCATCCAACTGTTTTTGGGCACGAGCTAATGGCCCGGGAGTGGATAAAACAAGTCAGTTCGAGCTTAACTTTTATGAAAAACTACTCCTATTTTTAGCCCATAATTTGGGCTTGAAATAGGCTCGAAGGTGAGCCAAAAGTGTTCCTTGAGATACTTTCGGAATCTATTTGTTTGAAGGATAGAGTTTTAGTGTTTTAGGATGAAGTTGGAGATTGGACTTCATGACTTAATGGCGTTATAACGTTTTCAAATATCTGGTAATTTTTGTAATATTAAAGTCCATTAAAACAGTAATATAGAAAGTGTAAACGTTATCATTAATCGATTAAAAGTTAGGAGATTATCTGAAATGAATATCACGGCTGTGTGGCATGCTTTTCAACCGGAAATTCTCTTTTTATGATTTTAAGTATTTGGATGATGTTTCAAAGAGTAATTTATTTCACTTTAAATCATAAAAAAAATAGAGCTGTTTTAATGATAGGTTCACTTGAAAAACGAGATTGATAATAAAAACAAACCAATGAAACGCCTAATTTTTATTTTGCTCATATTTAGCATTTTTTATAGTTGCAGTAAAGAGCATGCCAAACTTAAAGTAGCAGCTATTCTTTGCAATAAGGTGGAGCATCCGACTGGGATTGAGGCAAAATATCCAGTACTCAGTTGGGTGGTTGAATCACAACTGAGCGGGGCAGGTCAGTTTGCTTATCAGATTTTGGTTGCAGATAGTCGCGAGCAACTTGCTAATAATGCTGGAAATTTATGGGATTCGGGCAAGCTACAGTCCGATCAATCTATAAACGTTTCTTACGCTGGAGAGCAGCTCGAGTCAGCAAAAAAATACTATTGGAAGGTCAAGGTTTGGGATAATCATGGCAACGAATCCGATTGGAGTGAGATCGCTAGTTGGCAAATGGGTTTGCTATCCGATTCTGATTGGGAAAATGCTCAATGGATTGGCTTTGAAGAGATGGACTCATCAAAACGTGTGGTTGAAGGAGTAACAGGTTATGGAAATCTTTCGAAAAATAAAGTGGAAGAAAGGGCTGTTGTTCCTTTATTTCGTAAGGAGTTTGACCTGACGAATGAAATAGAATCAGCTACTTTATTTATTTCAGGATTGGGACAATACGAAGCTTCAATTAATGGAGATAAAGTAGGCAACGATTTTCTGACACCTGGTTGGACTCATTATGATGAGACGGTACTTTACAATACTTACGATGTTAGTTCGCAGCTTAATCAGGGAGAAAATGCTATCGGTGTGATTGTTGGCAATGGCTTTTTATATAACAATCGCGAGCGTTACCGAAAATTGGTTATCGCTTATGGTTTCCCAAAGATGATCTGTGAGTTGTTGATCAACTATAAAAATGGAGAAACACAAACGATTGTTTCGGACAAAAGCTGGATGACCAAGCCGTCGGCAATTACTTTTTCGAGTATTTATGGTGGCGAAGATTACGATGCCCGCTTGGCAGAAAATGGTTGGAATCTGGCAGGTTTTGATGCCGAAGACTGGAAGCCGGTGCAGTTAGTGAAAGCGCCATCAGGCAAATTGACTGCTGATAATAATCATCCGATTCGGGTAATGGAGACCTTTGATCCGGTTGCTGTTAATCAACTAAACGATAGTGTTTGGATTTACGATTTCGGGCAAAATGTATCCGGTATTGTTTCGTTAAAAATAAAAGGAGAGAAAGGCCAACAAGTGCAGCTTCGGCCGGGTGAAGTTTTAAAGGAAGATGGCTTTATTGATCAGCGAGGTTCCGGTTCGCCGTATTTTTATACATATACACTGAATGGTGGCGAAGCAGAAAGCTGGCAGCCGCGTTTCACCTATTATGGCTTCCGCTATGTGCAGGTTACCGGGGCATCACCTGAAAACGATGAAAAAGAAACCGGTAATTTGCCTGAGATTATAAAATTGAAATCTTTGCATACCCGCAACTCAATGCCCCAAACCGGACAATTTGAATGTTCCAACGAGTTGATGAATCAAACTTTCGACTTGATAAATTGGGCCATTAAAAGCAATTCACAAAGCGTTTCGACCGACTGCCCTACACGCGAAAAGCTTGGCTGGATCGAGCAGACTTACCTGATGGGAGAGAGCGTACATTTCAATTTCAATATTTATCATTTGTATAAGAGCTTAATTCGAAATATGAAGGATGCACAGACCGAAGCTGGTCTGGTCCCCAATATTGTTCCCGAATATATTAATTTCGATTATTACGATACCGATTTTAGCGATTCTCCAAGCTGGGGTGTTGCTTCTGTTGTTGTTCCATGGAAGATTTACAAGTGGTATGCTGATCCGTCGGTTATGGAAGATGCCTGGCCAATGATGGCAGATTATATGAGCTATCTGGAGAGCAAGTCATCTGATTATACCTTGTCGCACGGATTAGGTGACTGGTATGATATTGGATCAAATCCTCCGGGGTTTGCGCAGCTAACGCCAGTTCCGTTGGTGGCTACGGCGACTTATTTTTATGCGGCGAGGCAAATGGCTCAAATGGCCGAAGTACTCAATAAAAACGAAGAAGTGGAAAAGTATCATTCGCTGGCTGAAAATATTAAAGAAGCTTTCAATCAGAAGTTTTACACAACTGAAACGAAGCTTTATTCGACAGGAAGTCAAACAGCCATGGCCATGCCTTTAAGTTTGGGAATGGTACCTGCAGGAGATGAGCAACAGGTTTTACAAAACCTGATCGATTCAATTCATTCGAATAATAACGAGATTACTGCGGGAGATATTGGTTTTCATTATTTAGTAGATGCTTTAACCAAATATGGAGCTTCGGAATTGCTTTTTGAGATGAATAACCGCGATGATGTTCCCGGATATGGCTACCAGTTGAAAAAGGGAGCAACAGCTCTGACTGAATCATGGATGGCTCTGCCTTCAAAATCGATGAACCACTTGATGCTGGGGCATCTTATGGAATGGTTTTACAAAGGGCTGGGCGGAATTCGTCAGAATGATCAATCGGTGGGCTATAAGCACGTTGTGATTCATCCTGAGATCGTTGAAGATATTGATTTTGTGAAAGCTTCGTATGAGTCTCCCTACGGAACAATTCAAAGCAATTGGGAGAAAAAAGCCGATCAGTTTATCTTGAATGTTGAAATTCCTTTCAACACAACCGCGAAAATTTACCTACCATTTAGTGGAGAAGTAAAAGTGAAGAATGGAAGTGATGTTTCTGGAAGCGACCGAACCTATAAGTATTTGGGAGAAGAGGGGAATCGAATGGTTTACGAAATCGGTTCCGGCGTTTATAAGTTTACGGTTCAGCATGGCAAATAGGACTTTTAAAGTAAAACGGATATACAAGAACAGAAGAATGAAAAAAGAATTAGTCATTATAATTTTAGCAGGTCTCTTTTGGGGAGCTTGCTCTTCGACGAAAAAGGAGTTGCCTAAAACCGTTTCCGAAGAGAGAATGCAGGCGGTTTACGAGGAAGTGAAAACACCTTTTAAATACGGATTGGTATTGGTACCTGATAGCAATTCGTACAAAATGGATTGCCCGACTATTTTCAGAAAAAATAACCAGTGGGTAATGACCTACATTGTTTTTGATGGCCGTGGCTATGAAACCCATTTGGCTAATAGCGACGATTTGATTCATTGGAAAGAGCAAGGTAAAATCATGCAATTTTCTGATACGACCGATTGGGATGTTAACCAAAAAGCCGGTTATCCTTCATTAATCGACTATGAGTGGGGTGGTGATTATTCCATCAATTCATATGATGGTAAATATTGGATGAGTTATTTTGGTGGAAATTCTACCGGCTACGAAAAAGGCATACTCTCAATCGGGATGGCTTATACGGATCAGGATCCTGCCACTTTGCACGATTGGCAACGTTTAGACAAGCCGGTAATGATGCCAACCGATTCTGCTGCTCATTGGTACGACAATAGCACCATTTATAAAAGTTTTGTGATTGAAGATAAAGGAAAGCTTACCGGGCATCCTTTTGTGATGTATTACAATGCCCGCGGCGATAGTGTTAATCCTGCCCGCGGAGCTGAACGCATTAGTATGGCTGTTTCGGACGATATGGTAAACTGGAAACGCTTTAGTGAGGAGCCAATTTTGAATCACCACAAAGGAATCACCGGAGATGCGGTGATTCAGAAAATTGACGACATTTACGTGTTGTTTTATTTCAGAGCTTATTGGCCCGACGGAAAAACGGTTGTTTATAACAGTTTTGCCTGTTCGTACGATTTAATGAATTGGACGGAATGGAAAGGCCCTCATTTGATTGAACCATCAGAAGAATACGACAATCTGTTTGCACACAAAGCCTACGTTATTAAGCATGATGGGATTGTCTACCACTTTTACAATGCGGTGGATAAATTGGGAAACCGCGGGATTGCATTAGCCACTTCAAAAGATATTGGTAAAAGTGAAATGATATTTAACTCAGCCGAAGAATCGGAGATCAAATAAATAACAATTAACGATGACTAACCATTTTAAAACAACCATAAAACTTATCGCATGCTTGGCCATTAGTATTGGACTTTTTTCATGCTCTGATAACTTGGCCGAATCGCGTCAAAATTTTGATAAAGATTGGAAGTTTCAATTAGGCGATGATTCGCTGGCTTTTCAATCTGATTATAATGACCAGGATTGGCGGGCATTGAATTTACCACACGATTGGAGCATTGAAGGCGAGTTCAGCAAAGATAATCCTGCAAACCCGGAAGGTGGAGCTTTACCAACAGGCATTGCCTGGTATCGCAAAACATTCAAGCTTGATCCGGAGTCAAAAGCTGAAAATTACTACATCGATTTCGATGGGGTGATGCGCAATAGCGAAGTGTGGATCAATGGGCATTATCTTGGCAAGCGGCCTTTCGGATACATTTCTTTTCGATATGATTTAACGCCTTATTTAAATGCGAAAGGCGAAGAAAACGTACTTGCTGTAAAAGTTGATAATTCGGCTCAGCCAGCATCGCGCTGGTACACCGGGTCGGGTATTTACCGGCATGTGTGGCTTGTTCCCGAGCAAGCAGTGCATATCGCTCATTGGGGAACCTTTGTTACAACGCCGGAAATCAATACGGAATCGGCACAAGTTAAGCTTGATCTTAAAGTTCGAAATACAACCAGTTCAGCTCAGCCCATTCGGGTGAAAACTACGATTTTCGATGCTGAAGGAGTTGAGCTTGTAAAATCTACCAGCCAGATAGAAGCCATTGATTCCATTTCCGCACTGTCTCAAATAGTTGAAGTTCCCAATCCAAAACTTTGGTCGGTTGATTCGCCAACTCGTTACCATGCAATTACTGAAATTTACTGGCAGGACGAGCTGGTTGATCGTTATGAAACACCATTTGGAATTCGCTCGTTTGAATTTACGCCCGACAAAGGGTCCTTTTTGAACGGTGAGCATCTTAAAATTTATGGCGTGAATCAACACCACGATTTAGGAGCTTTGGGAGCGGCTGCAAATACTCGTGCGATGGAGCGTCAGCTTGAGATTTTGAAGGAAATGGGTTGCAATGCCATTCGAATGGCGCATAATCCACCGGCACCTGAATTATTGGATCTGTGCGATGAAATGGGTTTTCTGGTAATTAATGAGTCATTTGATGAATGGAAGAAAACCAAGGCAAAGAAAGGGTACCATCTTTACTGGGATGAGTGGCATGTTCGTGATTTGCAAGACATGGTTCTTCGTGATCGCAACCACCCGTCGATTATCGCCTGGAGCATTGGAAACGAAATTCCTGAGCAGTTTGATACAACCGGAATCACCATTACTCGAGAGCTGGCTGCTATCGTGAAAGAATTGGATACAACCCGGCCGGTGACCAGTGCTTTGACCGAGAATGACCCGGAGAAAAATAACATTTACAAATCAGGTGCTTTAGATCTTTTGAGCTTTAATTACAAGCATAAAGATTACCTGGATTTTCCTGAAAAATATCCGGGCGAATGCATGCTGGCGTCAGAAAATATGTCGGCACTTTCCACCCGTGGACATTACGATATGCCATCGGACAGCGTGCGAGTTTGGCCGCCAGCCTATAACCAGCCATTTGATGGGAACGACGACTACACCGCCTCTTCGTACGATAATGCCATTGCTTATTGGGGAGCAACTCATGAAGATACCTGGGCTGTGATTAAAAACAACGAGTTCATTCCAGGTATGTTTATCTGGTCGGGATTCGACTATATTGGTGAGCCATTGCCGTACCCTTATCCTGCACGAAGCAGCTATTTGGGGATTATTGATTTATGTGGTTTCCCCAAGGATGTTTATTACATGTACCAAAGCGAATGGACCGATAAAACCATGCTTCACCTTTTTCCACACTGGAATTGGGAAGAAGGTCAGTTGGTCGACCTGTGGGCGTATTACAATAATGCCGATGAAGTGGAGCTGTTTGTCAATGGCGTATCCCAGGGGCGAAAATCCAAACCGAAAGATCAATTTCATGTGATGTGGCGTGTTCCTTTTTCTCCCGGTAGAATTAAAGCCGTGAGTTATAAAGAAGGTGAAGAGGTGATGGAAAAGGAAATTCAGACTGCGGGAAAACCTAGTCAAATTGAACTGACTGCTGATCGGAATACAATTTCGGCAGATGGTAGCGACTTATCATTTATCACGGTAAAAGTGCTGGATGAAAATGGCAATTTGGTTCCTGATGCTGATAACCTGATCAATTTTGAAATAAATGGAAATGGGTTTAATGCCGGAGTTGATAATGGTTACCAGGCAAGCTTGGAACCGTTCAAAGCGAACTATCGGAAAGCTTTTAATGGCATGTGTTTGCTGATTGTGCAAGCAACGGAAGATGCCGGTGAAATAGCTGTTTCTGCTTCGGGTGAAGGACTGGGAATGACCAATATCGAGATTAAAACGACTAATTAGAAAATTACTTATCAAGATGACGAAAATTAAAGACTATCAATTATTCTCAGCGAAGGCGCAGCTGGAGAAGCCTATTTCAGATGCAACGCATAGGCTAACCGAAATTTCATTCATTGTTCTTCGAATTCAAACTGAAAGTGGAATAGTTGGAGAGTCATATCTTTTAAGTTTTCAATACAGTCCGAAAGCCATTGTAGGCGCACTTCAAGATGTTGCTCAATTAGTTGTTGGAGAAGATGTTTTCAATACGGTTAAGGTTTTCGAAAAGATCAATCAGGCCAATGAGTATTTTGGTTTGGAAGGTGTTAATCGTTGGGCGCAGGCAGCATACAATATGGCAATGTGGGATGCGTGGTGTAAAAAACTGGGTCAGCCCATTTGGAAAGTGCTGGGGACGTCAAGAACTGAAGTACCGATTTATGGAAGTGGCGGTTGGCTTTCTTACACGATTGATGAATTGATTGATGAAGTAACTGATTATAAAAATCGTGGGTTCAAAGCGGTGAAAATTAAAGTTGGAAGCGCTAACTGGCGACAGGATTTAGAGCGACTTCGGCTAGTGAGGGAAGCTGTTGGAAATGAGATTGATATCATGATGGATGCCAATCAGGGGATGGATGTTGCTTCGGCTTTATCACTGGCAAAAGCTACACAGAAATTGCAAATTACTTGGTTTGAAGAACCGATCAGCCACACCGATTTTCAAGGTTTTCAATTGCTGAGGAATCAGGCGGGTATTTCATTGGCCATGGGAGAGCGTGAGTATTCATCACTTCCACTCAGGGAATTGCTTGTTCGTAATGCAATCGACATTTGGCAGCCGGATATCCTGCGGCTCGGCGGCGTGGAATCTTGGCGCGACAGCGCCGCCTTGGCTGGAAGCTTTAACGTTCCGGTATTGCCGCATTATTACAAAGATTACGATATTCCCCTGTTGTGCACCATACCAAACGGTGCAGGAGCTGAGTCATTTGACTGGATCGACCCATTAATTGATAACCCATTGGTTATCGAGAATGGCATGGCTCGACCTCATGATCGTCCGGGGTGGGGATTTTCTTTTAAAGATGAATGTTTGACTGAAATTGACTGAAATAGATAAAATACAGGAGTTATTCTCAATGGACAAGATTTTTAGTTGATGATGATACTCTTGCTTTTGGTTTTTAAAACTTATTGATGATGATTCGATTTACAATATTTGCGTTTGGCTTAATTCTTAGTTTCGCCGGAAATTCTTCCGCACAAAGATTGATTAAATTGCCCGAAGCCATTCCTCCGGTTCCGCATGTTTACAACACGAAACCATGGGAAGATCCCCGGATTACAGAGATAAACAGAGATTTAGCTCGTGCAACGTCCTATTCTTTTGAAACTGCATCGGAAGCAGTGGTTGGTGATCGGGAGCAAACTTCCCGTTACCTCAATTTAAATGGGGAGTGGGATTTCAATTTCGCTATAAAACCAGCCGATGCGCCCAGCGATTTTTACAAATCTCGTGTTGAGGGTTGGGATAAAATAGATGTGCCATCGAATTGGGAATTGAAAGGTTACGATGCACCTGTTTACAAAAGTTCGGTTTATCCTTTTCGTCCAGTCAATCCGCCATACGTGCCGAACGATTATAATGCAGTCGGCTCGTATCAACGGACATTTACGGTTCCTGACGATTGGAACGATATGAATGTAACCTTGCACTTTGGCGCTGTCAGTTCGGCCTTCAAAGTATGGGTGAACGGCCAATTTTTGGGTTATGGCGAAGATAGCTTCCTCCCTTCCGAATTCAATATTTCGGCTTATTTAAAAGAAGGTGAAAACAGACTGTCGGTTCAGGTAATTCGATGGAGCGACGGCGCTTATTTGGAGGATCAGGATCATTGGCATGTAAGCGGTATTCAGCGCGAAGTGTTATTGCTGGCCGAACCTAAGTTGCGAATCGCTGATTTTCATTATCAAACCAATCTGGATGAGGATTATAAAGATGCGGTTTTAAGCATCCGTCCGCGTTTGGAAAACCTGACCGGCGACACGGTAGAAGGCTACAAGCTCGAAGCGCAATTATACGATCCTGAAAACAATAAAGTACTTGAGCAACCACTAATAAAATCTGCTGAGGAGATTTTAACAGAAGCCTATCCTCGCTTGGATAATGTGAAGTTTGGGATGCTGGAAACTGAAGTTGAAGATCCACTGAAGTGGAGTGCTGAAGTTCCAAATCTGTATACATTGGTTCTTTCATTAAAAGATAATAATGGCAATTTGCTGGAAGCTAAAAGTTGCAAAGTTGGCTTTCGCGAAATTGAGTTTGCTGAGGATGATAGTAAGTTGCTGATCAACGGAAAGGTCACTTATTTGTATGGAGTCAACCGGCACGATCATGATCCGGTGAAGGGAAAGGCACTTACAAGAGAAGATATTCAAAAAGACATCGAACAAATCAAGCAATTCAACTTTAATTGTGTGCGGACGAGCCATTATCCAAATGATCCGTATTTATATGATTTGTGCGATGAATACGGACTTTATGTAATTGACGAGGCCAATTTTGAAACACACGGTTTGGGTGGAAAATTAGCCAACGATCCGAAATGGCTGAATGCACATATGCAGCGGGTTGTTCGAATGGTTGAGCGAGATAAGAATCACCCAAGCGTCATTTTTTGGAGCCTTGGGAATGAAGCAGGCCGCGGCCCGGCTACAGCTTCGATGGCGGCATGGGCACGCGATTTTGATATTACCCGCCCAATTCATTACGAGCCGGCAATGGGTGATCAGCATGCCGAGGGCTACATCCCGTTTGGTGATCCCAATTATCCGAAAGATCATTCACACCGTATTCAAACACCATTGGATGAACCTTACGTTGACATGATCAGTCGCATGTATCCGGCACTTTACACCGGGCCGCTTTTAATTAATCAGGATAATGGAGACAATCGTCCGATTTTTTGGTGCGAATATTCTCATTCAATGGGGAACTCGACGGGTAATATGAAAGAATTTTGGGATCAAATTCGCTCTCAACCACGAATGATTGGCGGTTGTATCTGGGATTATAAAGATCAGGGATTATTGAAAACAGATTCGTTGGGCAACCAATTTTTTGGTTATGGAGGCGATTTTGGTGCCCGGCTAAACGACAACAATTTTTGCATCAATGGAATTGTTGCTTCCAACGGGCGACCAAAACCGGCCATTTACGAGTGCAAGCACGTTTATCAGCCTGTTGAATGTGAGTTGGTAGACGCTGAAAAGGCATTGGTTAAAGTTACGAATCGGAACTCGGTGAAATCAACTGATGCTTATGATGTTCAGTTGAAAATAAGAGAAGATGGACTCGTTATTAAATCAGTAGATCTACCTACCATTGATCTAGCTCCTGGCAAAGATACGCTGATCGACTTGTCGTCTTATTTACCAAGATTTAAAGCCGGACTGGAATATTTAGCGGATATTCATTTTTCACTCTCACACAAAACAGAATGGGCACAAGCCGGGTTTGAAGTGGCTTCGAACCAATTCGCATTGACTGGCATCCCTCAAACCCAAACCAAGGCGAAGAAGTTTTCCGCCGTTCGGATGAAACAAGACGATCAGTCAATTTCGGTATTTGGAGATGATTTTCAGTTGCTGATTGATAAAGCCAATGGAGCACTCACCTCATACAAATTAAAAGAAGTGGAGCAAATATATCATCCATTGCTTCCTAACTTTAGTCGTCCTTTGACCGATAATGACGAACGAGGATGGAAACCGCAGGAGAAATTGAAAGAATGGTACGAAGCTACCCCAGACCTGAAATCGTTAACTGCCGAGAAAAAATCGGAGGGTATGGTCGCTATTGAAGCCATCTACTCACTTGTTGATGGTAAGGCAACTGTTACCGTGAACTATCAGGTTAATGGCGATGGTGTCGTAAAGGTGAACTACCTGTTGAAGCCACTTGATCGTTTGCCTAATCTCCCAAAGGTGGGCATGCAATGCGGAATTAAAAGAAGCTATGATCAGATTGCCTGGTACGGACGCGGGCTTTACGAAAACTACATCGATCGCCGTCAAGGCTTTCCAGCGGAAATCTATCAGTTGCCTATTGAGCTGTTCATGGAACCTTACGTGATGCCACAGGAAAATGGTAACCGCACCGATGTTCGCTGGATGTATTTATCCGATCGACAATCCAATGGGTTGTTAGTTGTTGCCGATAGTCTGCTAAGCATGAGTGCGTGGCCGTACACCGAACAAAACATCAACGAAGCCAAGCACACGAATGAACTAAAAGATACCGGTTTTATTACCCTCAATATTGATTTGATACAAATGGGCGTGGGAGGAAACGACAGCTGGTCGGATGTTGCGGCACCACTGGCGAAATACCAAATACCTGCTCAGCGATATGCTTACAGTTTTTACTTGTTGCCAACGCAGCTAAAGGCTGAAAAACTCAGTCAAACAGCCCGGAAAATTAAGTTTTGAACTAGCTTTTGAAATCAAATATGCAAAACATACAGCTTCATAAAGTCGTCATCTTTTCAATTCTCGCAATTCTGCTTCAGGGATGTGCAAATTATTCTTCAACGGAGAAACCCATATTGGAGCAGCGAACAGCAGCGGAAAATGCGAAATCACTAGTCTTTTGGCACTGGATACATGGAGCCATTTCGAAAGAAGGAATTACGGCTGACTTAGAAGCTATGAAAAGTGCCGGACTTGGTGGTGCTTATATATTTTCAATTCGCGGAGTTACTGAGCCCCCTTTATTTGAACCTTCGGTAGAGACTTTATCTCCGGAATGGTGGGGAATGATAAAACATGCGATGAGTGAGGCCGATCGTTTGGGTCTGGAATTAGGAATGAACGGAACTGACGGTTTCACCTGTGCCGGTGGTCCATGGATTACACCCGAAATGTCGATGCAGAAAGTCGTTTGGGCTGATACGGTTGTTGATGGTTCGCAAATCTTTAATGACAAGTTGCCTCAACCTGAAATGTATGAAGGCTATTATGAAGATATAGCCACGTTTGCTTATCCGGCTGTTGATGGGGCAGGGATGAGTTCATATAATCTACACCCTGTTGTAACCACCAGTTTAAAAGGGAAAGATCTTCAGTTTTTGGCAGAAAAAAACAATGACAACCAATTTTCAACCGATGAACCATGCTGGATTCAGTTTGCTTTTGATGAGCCGTTTACCTGTCGTTCTGTTGTCATTAATACCGGATGGAATAATTACCAGTCGAATCGTTTGATTATTGAAACGAGCAATGACGGCACTCATTTTAAAAGGCATACCCGCTTGGTACCTCCGCGCGCTGGTTGGTTGGATTTAGATGCTGATGCCACTCAAACGATTGAGCCGGCAACTGCTCGCTATTTTCGCTTTGTTTATGATCCCGATGGTTCTGAACCGGGTGCTGAGGATTTGGATGATGCCAAGTGGAGTCCAACCCTCAGAATTAAAGGACTGGAATTATCTGGAGAAGCTAAAATTCATCAGTTTGAAGGAAAGAATGGAAGCATTTGGCGAATCAGCTCTAAAACGGACGATCGGCTATTACCCGCTTCAGCCTGCATTCCAAAGGATCAACTGATCAATATCAGCGAATCACTACAAGCTGATGGCCGTTTGAATTGGAATGTTCCTGATGGGAAATGGGTGATCCTGCGGATGGGACACACATCAACCGGTCATGAAAACTACGTTGGCGGTGCCGGAAAAGGTTTGGAATGCGATAAGTTTAATCCCGAAGTGGTGAGATTACATTTTGATCACTGGTTTGGTGAAGCTTTCCGACAAATAGGGCCGGAACTCGCGCCAAAAGTATTGAAGAATTTTCTGATCGATAGTTGGGAATGTGGAAGTCAGAATTGGTCTCCGGTTTTTCAGAATGAATTTAAAAAACGCAGAGGTTACGATATTACGACCTGTTTACCTCTCATGGCTGGCGTTGCCATTCAGAGTAGTGGTTTTTCGGAACGGGTTTTGGCTGATGTTCGGAAAACGGTTGCCGAACTGTTTAATGATAATTTTTACAAGGTGCTGGTTGATGAAGTTCATGCAAAAGGATGTTTGTTTGCAGCTGAAAGTGTTGCTCCGGTGGGCGTGACCGATGGAATGTTGCACTTTAAAGAAGTTGATATTCCGATGGGGGAGTTCTGGTTTCGTAGTCCTTCGCACGACAAGCCAAACGATATTTTAGATGCTGTTTCCGGTGCCCATGTTTATGGGAAAAAGATTATTCAGGCCGAAAGTTTTACTGAAATACGACTCGACTGGGATGAGCACCCGGGGATGATGAAAACGACTGTTGATCGGAATTTTGCGGCGGGGATTAATCGGATTGTTCCTCATGTTTATGCGCATAATCCTTGGCTCGATCGAAAGCCCGGAATGACTCTGGATAAGATTGGAACGTACTTTCAACGCGATCAAACCTGGTGGAAACCCGGCCGTGCTTTTTTCACCTACCTAACTAATTGCCAACGCCAGTTGCAAAAAGGAAACCCGGTTGTTGATATTGCCGTGTTTACTGGAGAGGAAGTTCCCAGAAGAGCTTTGTTGCCGGATCGTTTGGTTGATATTTTGCCGGGAATTATGGGTGAGGAACGAGTTGAGATTGAGCAAATCCGTTTAGCAAACGAAGGAACTCCTACATGGGTGCGTCCCCAGGGAGTAACCACACAAGAAAATATGGCGAACCCTGAAGAATGGGTTGATCCGCTGAATGGCTACGCGTATGATTCTTTCAATAAAGACGCTTTATTGAGATTAGCGGAGGTTGAAGATGGCCGGATTGTGTTGCCGGGTGGTGCAAATTACGGAATGCTGGTTATTCCGGGTAATCGTAAAATGGCTCCCCACGGTGGTGAGCAAATGAGTGTTGAGGTAGCACAAAAGTTACTGCAACTAGCCAAGGATGGAGCAACTATTTTGATGATGGATAAGCCAACCCGCACAATTGGGGTGACTTCGGAATCGTCGAACGATGAGGAGTTGAAAACGATAATTGAAGAGCTGTTTCGTGGCGATCGTAAAATGATTTCAGATGCGGACGGGCGCCAATTTGAGATGTGGGAAAAAGGCAAAGGGAGAATTTTACAAGGACCATATCGGGCTTCTTCGTTTGATCTGGTCGGAATTGAGAAGGATTTTCAAGCCTTTGGCCATGCAGATAAAGCCGCAAAAATGATGGCCTGGAACCACCGAACTGAAGGCGATGAGGATATTTATTTCATTGCGAATCAGCTGGACGAAAAAAGAGTGCTGGAATTGTCGTTCCGCATTCAAAATAAAATACCGAATATTTTTAATCCGGTTACTGGAGATACAGTTGACGTTAATAATTGGGTGAATGAAAATGGTCGTACAAAAGTGACCTATAAATTCAATCCAAATGAGTCATTGTTTGTGGTTTTTAAAGGAGGAATATCTTCAGAAAATACGGTAGGTAGTAACAACTGGATTGAACCGGAAACCATTGAAACGATTGATGGTTTTTGGCAGGTGAATTTTGATCCGGCTTTTGGCGGCCCTGAAAAAACAGTCGCATTTTCAAGGTTAACCGATTGGAGTAAAAATCAGGATAACCGGATTCGCTATTATTCAGGCACGGCAACTTATTCCAAGGTTTTTCAATTTGGAGGAAGTATTGATGAGAATTCCAGTTATTGGATTGAATTAGGAGACTTTGCGAACATCGCTGAAGTGAAGTTGAACGGCAAAAATGTTGGAGTAAGCTGGACTCCACCATTTCGTTTGCAGATTGATGATGCATTAAAGCAAGGCGAAAATATTTTGCAAATTGAAGTGACCAACACGTGGGCAAATCGCCTGATTGGTGACCATGATTTGCCCGAAGAGGAACGGGTAAGCTGGACAACTGCTCCCTATCGATTGGAGGGCCGTCCATTGCTGCCGGCCGGCTTGTTTGGACCGGTAAAAATTAGTCAGTCAAAATGGAAAAATACAATATCAAAATTTTCAAAATGAATAAAATTACATGTAAACTCTTACTCCTGTTTTTTGCTTGTGTTGCCATTTTTAGTTCAGTGCAAGCCAAAGTGAAAATGTCCGCTTTATTTGCTGATCACATGGTGTTGCAGCGGCAGTCCGAAGTTGCTATTTGGGGATGGGCTGATGCCCGATCGGAAGTAAGCGTAACGACTCGTGGAACGATAAATCCTATACCGCAAAAGCGGCAAAGGATGGTAAATTTAAGTTGATGGTGGAAACACCCGCAGCGGGAGGACCTTATGAAATTACCGTTAGTGATGGTGAAGCATTAACCATCGAGAATGTTCTGATTGGCGAGGTTTGGTTGTGTTCGGGGCAGTCGAATATGGAAATGCCCATGAAAGGTTTTCGCGGGCAGCCGGTGCTTGGTTCCAATATGGATATTCTGAAATCAAATAACGAGAATATTCGTGTAATCACCGTGCCACGTAGTTCACAAACTGTTGCTCAGGAAAATTTTGAAGCGAAATGGAAAGTGGCCGATGCCGCAGCAATTCGTAATTTTAGTGCTACAGGCTATTATTTCGGACGGCTGCTCAATGAAATGCTGGATGTGCCTGTTGGATTAATTGAAGTGAGCTACGGCGGCTCCTGTGTTCAGGCTTGGATGAGCCCCGAAACATCAGTGGCATTTGAAGGTAACAAAGTGCCTGCGCCCGGAGATACTATTCCGGTTCCCAACCGCACTCCGACCGTACTTTTTAATGGTATGCTGAATCCGGTAATTGGCTATGGAATGAAAGGATGTATTTGGTATCAGGGTGAAACAAACTATCAGGAACCAGATCGTTATGAGGAGCTCTTTCCAACAATGGTAAACGAGTGGCGTGAATTATGGGGAATTGGCGATTTTCCTTTCTATTACGCACAGATCGCTCCTTTCGATTATTCGGTTTTTTATAGTTCCGAAGATGCCAAAGAGAAATACAATTCGGCTTATTTGCGCGATGCCCAGCGAAAAGCATTGGATAAAATTCCCAACAGTGGAATGGCAGTGTTGATGGATGTGGGCGAAGAGACTAGTATTCACCCCATGCATAAACAAGAAGGCGGTGAACGACTTGCTTTATGGGCCTTGGGAGAAACATACGATTTACCCGATTTTAGCTACAAAAGCCCGGCTTATGATGCTTTCGAAGTAAAAGGCAGTCAGGTTGTTGTTTCGTTTAAAGATGTAGCAAATGGGTTGACTACCTTCGGCAAAGAGCTTACTGGTTTTGAAATTGCCGGAGAAAATAAAGTGTTTTATCCCGCCGACGTCTTTTTGCGTACAAAATCGGTGATTGTGTCTTCTCCACGAGTTGAAAATCCGGTTGCTGTGCGCTATGCTTTTAAAGATTTTATTGTAGGAACACTATATGGAACTGATGGATTGCCTGTTTCTTCATTCAGAACCGACGACTGGTGACGGTGAGAAAATGAAAGCGTGAGAAAATGTGAATAATGAAAATTCCATGATTCAATAATCTTATCTTTTCACCGTTATTAAAAAACGATCTGAACTATGAAGACCTACTTTTCAATACTGATAATCACAAGTTGTGTTTTGGCAATGTTAAGCGTGAGTGCTCAGCCAAGTCAATTGAAGCAATACAATGCGGTTTGGAATACACCAAGTGAAAATGCCTCTGAATCGATGCCGTGTGGAGGTGGAGATATTGGGTTGAATGTGTGGTCGGAAGATGGCGATGTGCTGTTTTACCTATCTAAAAGTGGTACGTTTGATGAGAATAATACATTCTTGAAACTTGGCCGGGTCAGATTGAAATTGACCCCCAATCCGTTTGATGGAGGCGTGTTTAAACAAGAACTTCATTTGAAAGATGGCTATGTTTCGTTGAGTGCTAAAAAAGGAGATGTAGCAGCCGACGTGACAATTTGGGTTGATGTCTTTCGGCCTGTTGTTCATGTTGAGGTTAATGCCTCTCAAAAAGTCAACGCACAAGCTCATTACGAAAGTTGGCGGTATCAGAATCGCTTTCTTCGGAAATTGGAGAATTTTCAAAATTCCTACAAATGGGTAAACCCTGAAGGGTTGAAAACCTATGCTGATCAAATCCTCTTTTCAGATGGAGGCGTGCAGTTTATGCATCAGAATAATTCGGAGACTGTTTTTGATGTGACGGTGAAACAGCAAGGAATGGAAGCTGTTAAAGATTCGCTTTATAATCCAATCGCCGGGTTGACTTTTGGCGGATTTATGACTGGCGAGAACATGATTGCTGCGGGGAATGAAAATGGAAGGTATCAGAATACGAATTTCAAATCCTGGGTTTTGGAAAGCAAACGACCGTCAAAGTCGCATGAAATTGAAATTTTTCTGACTACTGCTGATAGTCGCAGCGAATGGCGCTCGAAAATAGATCAATTGCAAAAGGAGGCTCGTGATAACCGGAAGACTGCTTTTGAAAATACAACGGCCTGGTGGCAGCAGTTTTGGGAACGAAGTTTTGTGTTTGTCAATTCAGGTGATGCCGATGAAGCAGATACGGTTTGGCAGGTCGGGCGAAACTATCAGTTGTTTCGTTATATGCTTGGGTGCAATGCTTATGGCAATTATCCCACAAAATTTAATGGCGGACTTTTTACCGTCGATCCTGTTTTTACAGACTCTACACGTGCTTTTACACCCGACTTTCGAAATTGGGGCGGTGGAACTTTTACAGCCCAAAATCAACGACTGGTGTATTTCCCCATGCTTAAGAGTGGCGATTTTGAGCTGATGAAACCGCAGTTCGATTTCTATAAGAGGTTACTGCACAATGCGGCCTTGCGAAGCCAGTTTTATTGGGGACACAATGGCGCTTGTTTTACCGAGCAAATAGAAAATTTTGGCCTGCCAAATGGTAGCGAGTATAACTGGGATCGACCTGAAGATTATCCGAAAGGACGACAATACAATGCCTGGCTGGAATATCAGTACGATACCTCGCTCGAATTTTGTTTTATGATATTGGAGACCGCTCGATATAATGGAAATGACATCTCAGAATATCTGCCTTTGATCAAGAGTTGTCTGACGTTTTTTGACGAGCACTACCAATATTTGGCGATGCAGCGCGGGCGTCAAACACTCGATGGAAGTGGTCATCTGGTACTTTATCCCGGGTCGGCCTGCGAAACGTATAAAATGGCTTATAATTCGACAACCACTGTTGCCGCTTTGAAAATAGTGCTGGAACGTTTGATTGCATTGCCCAATAAATATGATGACCAAATTGATCGTGAAAGATGGAAGGCGATGCTGAATCGGATTCCTCCAATCAGTTTTACGGAGCATGAAGGCCATCAAACTATTGCTCCGGCTAAGTTGTGGGAGCGGGTGAATAATACCGAAGTTCCGCAATTATATCCGGTTTATCCGTGGGGTATGTATGGCGTTGGCAAACCCAATCTGGAAGTTGCCATCAACACGTGGAAATATGATCCTGATGCGATCAAATTCCGCAGTCATGTAGGATGGAAGCAAGACGTGATTTTTGCTGCTCGAATGGGATTGACTGATGACGCGGCAGATTTGTGTGTTGCGAAAATGAAAGATTCCGGCAGGCGATTTCCTGCTTTCTGGGGGCCCGGATTCGATTGGGTTCCCGACCACAATTGGGGCGGATCGGGCATGATTGGTGTTCAGGAAATGCTGATGCAAACCGTGGATGATAAAATCTACTTATTTCCTGCATGGCCCAAAGAATGGGATGTGCATTTCAAACTGCATGCTCCGGATCAAACAACAATAGAAGTCGTTTTGAAAAAGGGAGAAATTGAATCGCTAAAAGTTTTTCCTGAAAGCAGAACTGCAGATGTCGTTAATTGCTACGAAACCAATAAATAACTAATTGAATGAAACTAACGCACAAAGAACGCTTTTTAGCCACGATCAGCTATGGGCCAGTTGATCGTCCGGCATCGTGGCTGGGATTGCCGGTGCCTCAGGCTGAAAACGCATTGACCACACACTTTGAGGTAAAGTCAATTGATGATTTGCGTACAAAGATTGACGATGATGTTTATCCTATTGAAGTGCCATACAATTACGAGCCCTCGAACCATATCGCCTGTGCTTTTAAGTTTGCCAAGGTTGATCATTTGGATTCGCCCGATGAGCGAACTCTGACGGCTCCCGGCTTTTTTGAGGATTATACCGATCCGGCCGATGTCGATAAATTTGATTGGCCTGATCCGGTAAAATACCTTGATCGGGAAGAATCGCTGAGACGGGTGAAGGCTGTTGATCCGGATTACGTGCGAATGGGGGTGATGTGGAGTGCCCATTTCCAGGATGCTTGTTCAGCTTTCGGAATGGAACAGGCGCTGATGACCATGTTAATGGCTCCGGATATGTTTCAGGCTGTGATTGACCGGATTACTGATTTTTACCTTAAAGCCAATGAGATTTTCTACGAAGCCACAAAAGGATATTTGGACGCTGTTTTGATTGGCAATGATTTTGGCAGTCAAACCGGTTTGATGGTCGATCCTGAATTACTACGAACACATGTTTTTCCGGGAACTAAAAAGTTGATTGATCAGGCGAAAAGTTACGGGCTGAAAGTTATTCATCATTCCTGTGGTTCTATTTTTCCAATTATTGATGATTTAATTGAATTGGGAGTCGATGTTATTCACCCCATTCAAGCCTTGGCTGCCGATATGGATGCCGCACATCTGAAAGAGCACTACTACGGAAAAATTGCTTTTTGTGGTGGAGTCGATGCCCAGTACTTGCTTGTTAAAGGAGATGCAAAGTTGGTGGCCGGAAAAGTTGAAGAACTGAAACGCTTATTTCCGACCGGTTTGGTCATCTCGCCAAGTCATGAAGCCATATTACCCGATATTCCACCTGTAAATATTCAAGCCATGTTTAACTCAATCAATAAAACGAAATGAACAGACGCTTTGGACAAATGATTCGGTTAAAACCAGAAGGTTCTGAAGAATATATCCGGCAGCACGCGAATGTGTGGCCGGGAGTGTTGGCAAAAATCAAAGAGTGTAATTTAGAAAACTATTCCATCTTTTTTCGCGATGACTACCTGTTCGCTTATTTCGAATATGCGGGAGATGATTTTGATACCGATATGGCAAAAATGGCCGCTGATGAAGAAACACAGCGTTGGTGGGATGTGGTGAAACCGCTAATGAGCCCTCTGGAAAATCGAAGCCCCGGAGAGTTTTGGAGCGAGATGGAAGAAATATTTCATTTGGATTGAATAAACAACTAACAGACTAAAGAACTTAAACTATGGTACCAACCAGCCCGATAATCGGAACAATGCTGCACGCCATCGGAGGCGTGTCTGCCTCATCATGCTATGTTCCTTTTCAGAAAACAAAAAATTGGTCCTGGGGAACTTTCTGGCTAGTACAAGGCTTGTTTGCCTGGATTTTAATGCCCATACTTATTGGTGTAATTACGGTTCCTGATTTCTTCTTCATTTTAAAGCACGCTCCCTCAAAGCCAATTTGGGCTGCTTTTCTTTTGGGTGCTGCGTATGGCTTTGGCAGTATGTCGTTTGGTGTTTCTATACAGTATATTGGCTATTCATTAACTTATACGCTGGCTATCGGTATTTCAGCTATCGTGGGAACTATTTTGCCTTTGATGATCTTCGGCGGATTAGTCGAATACTTCACAGCTCCCGGTGGTATGGTTGTTCTGGTTGGTATGGTTATTTCGATACTGGGTGTGGCCGGATGTGGCTGGGCCGGTTTTCGAAGAGAGCACGAAATGACTATGGCGCAAGGAGGATTGAAAAGATCCAATATGTTGATTGGTTTGGTTTTAACAATAATTGCGGGAGTTCTTTCAGGGGTATTTAATATTTCATTGGAATTTGGACAACCCATTGCCGATATGGCTGCGGAACACGGAGCTGGTCATTTCGAGGGAAATGCCAAATTAATTGTTTCAACAGCCGGATGCTGGGTGGTGAATGTAATTTGGTTTATCGTGCTGGGTGTGCGAAAAAAAACGTTAAAAGAATTTACAACTAAAAGCGGACTGAAAAGTAGCATTATTACGAAAAATATATTGTGGTCGGCTTTGGCCGGATCTCTGTGGTTTTTGCAATTTTTCTTTTACGGACTGGGACATGTGAATATGGGAAAATTTCAATTTGCCAGTTGGGTGCTTCACATGTCTATGCTCATCTTCTTTAGTTATATTATTGGTGTAATTATGAAGGAATGGAAAAACGTAAATCGCAACACCTATATTTTGTTGGTGATCGCTCTTTTGGTTTTAGTTTCTTCTTTTTGTGTGATTGCTTATGGAAGCATGCAGGGCTAACGATCCTAAGGTTTTGTACAATGTTGTTGATTTGCAACTAGATGAAGGGTTTCTTGCGGGCTTAGTGTGTGCTTTTAACAGGGAATGTTTTTTTCATTCTTTTTCTAAATGCAAGATTATCGTTCAGTTTATTATATTAAAACGAAAATAAAAGAAAAAAAACGAAAGCTAAGATTAAGTGATTTCTTATTTTTTGTGTATTTTGGCAGTTGTTTTTGGCAAACTGGAATGAGTGAGAATAGAAATAGAAAATAAACCTAACTAATATTGAATGAATTATGCAGACTAATCCTCAGCCTGCAGTTGAAGGCGCAAATTCAACTCTTATAGATCGGCTTGATTCGTTGTATGAATATGATCGCGACAGGGAAGTTATTTTAGAAAAAAAATCACATGGGATAATGCTATTGTACTAATAGTAGAGTTACTAAACACTAACAAATTTTTGTATGAAGGAACAAAATATGAATGGGTTATCGGAAAATAAATTGAGCGATGCTCCAGATGTAGATAAAATAACAAGAGAGCAATGGAAAGCTTCGCTTCTAGCTGGAATGGCTTCTTATCTTGATGCCGGATCCATCGTTGCATTGGGAGCAGGACTATCACTGTTTCAATCTTATCTTGATTTATCGAATAATGCAATTGGCTTACTTGCTGCGATTGGCCCAAATGCTGTAGGATGTGCTATAGGTGCTTTTATTGGAGGTAGACTTGGTGATAAGCTTGGTCGTAAGCGTATTTATCAGATTGACCTGCTTGTGTATGCTTTAGGGATTCTTTTAATTGTTTTTACAATGAATCCGGTCATGTTGTTTTTAGGTACCTTTATTATTGGCGTGGCCGTTGGGGCTGATGTGCCAACATCACTTTCCTATGTTGGTGAAGCTGCTCCAGATAAAGCAAGAGGGAAATTGTTAGGCCTTACTCAAGTTGCTTGGGGATTTGGACCTGTGGTTGTGCTCTGGATGGCTATGTTTCTTGCGGATCTTGGAGTTCTTGGAATTCGACTGGTATTCCTTCATCTTTTTGTTATGTCCATGATTACTTGGTATTTACGTCGGGATTTGGTAGAGTCATCCCGTTGGCAGGTGGCGGCAAAAGCGACTAAAGTTAAATTAAAGACGCTATTTTCAGGTTCTAACTTAAAAGGTTTGGCTTATACAGTCATTATTTATCTTTTTTGGAACTTAGCTGCAGGTACTGCCGGGATTTTTAATCCATATATCATTAAAACACTTGGAGCAGGAAGTCAGGCCATGAGTGTTGGGTTATCAAGTGCAGGGTTTATGATATTTATTATCGTTACGCTAGTTGTTTTTATGCCCCACTCAGATCGGAGTTTTAAGACGCGAAAAACCATTTGGGCCGTTGGTGCCATTATGCAGGTTGTGGCCTATGGTTTATTACTTTTTTTACCGTTTACCATACCGGTTATTATTCTAAATATTCTGATGTTTTCTTCAGGTGCGGCTTTAGCCGGTGAGGCCTTTTATAAAGTGTTTAGCCAGGAGATTTTTCCAACTATTTTCCGCGGAACAGCTCAGGGATTAACCTTTGGAGTTAGTCGGACTTTACTGGGGGTTTGGAGTTTCTTTGTTCCTGCGTTGGCAAATGTGGGGATAAAGCCGGTGGCGGGCTTGCTAACCTTCTTTCTCATAATAAGTGGAGCTGTTGGTTTCTTTTTCATGCCTGATACTTCCGGAAAATCGCTGGAACAGATTGCAAAAGAGCGGAGTTGATAATTGTGTTTAGAAATTTATTCAGTAAAACAGAATAAAAGAAAAGTAACCAAAAGTTAAAAAATAAGATTTGAACGTAACGAACCTAAAGACGGAATATAAAAGCAATCCTGTTGGCTTGAAAGCCTGTAGCCCTCGCTTAAGCTGGGAAATAATTGATGAGAAAAGAAATGTTTCTCAGAACGCTTATCAAGTGAAATGTGCAGCTTCTGAGCTTGATCTTCAGGATGAAAGCAAGTTGATCTGGAATTCAGGAAGAATTGACTCAGATCAGTCTATTCATGTTGAATATGGTGGGCTGGAACTTCAGTCGGGTCAGCGGGTTTACTGGACCGTTAAAGTGTGGAACAATTACAAGGAAGAATCAGAGTGGAGTGTCCCGGCATTTTGGGAAATGGGACTGTTCAATAATGATGATTGGAAAGCTCAATGGATAGAACCTGCCTACAAGGAGAATCCCTCGGATTCGACACCCTCACCTTATTTGCGGAAAGAATTTCAACTTAAAAAAAATATTGCGAAGGCAACTGCCTACCTGACTTGTCACGGATTGTACGAATTGTCGTTGAATGGTGAGAAAGTAAGCGAGGATTTGTTTACACCCGGTTGGACCAGTTACGAACAGCGATTGCAATACCAAACTTACGATGTTACCGAGCAACTGATTTTCGGCAAGAATGCCATTGGCGTTGTCTTGGGCGACGGCTGGTATCGGGGCTATTTGGTATGGCAGGGAAACAAAAATTTGTACGGCGAAAAGCTGGCTTTACTTTGCCAAATTCGAATTGATTACGAAGATGGAAGCCATGAAATGATTGTAACCGACGATAGTTGGAAATCGAACACGGGGGCAATTCTAAAATCGGATATCTATCATGGTGAAACTTACGATGCCCGTCTGGAAAATGAAGCATGGGACAAGCCTGGCTTTGATGATCAAAACTGGTTCGGAGTCACTATTAAAGAATACGGAGTTACAAATCTTGTTTCTTCCGAAGGTGTTCCGGTTCGTATTACCGAAACCATCAAGCCGATTGAAAAGATCATCACTCCGAAAGGTGAGTTGGTTTTTGATTTGGGTCAAAATATCGTGGGCTGGGTGCGTTTCCGGTTGAAAGGAAATGCGGGAGATCAAATTACATTGCATCATGCGGAAGTACTGGATCCGGAAGGCAATTTTTATACCGATAACCTGCGAGCCGCAAAGGCTGAAGATACCTACATCTTCAGAGGCGATGGTGTTGAAGAATTCGAGCCTCATTTTACTTTTCACGGATTCCGCTATGTACGGGTGAGCGATTATTCGGGAGATATTTCATTGGATGATATTGAAGGACGTGTTGTCCATTCGGATATGCCACTGGCAGGTGAGTTTGAATGCTCCGATCCGCTGGTAAATCGACTACAAAAAAATATAGATTGGGGACTCCGTGGAAACTTTCTGGATGTTCCAACCGACTGCCCCCAGCGTGACGAACGCCTGGGCTGGACAGGCGATGCGCAGGTTTTTGCGCCTACTGCTTGCTTTAACCGCGATGCCGCAAGTTTTTACACCAAATGGATGAAAGACTGTATTGCGGATCAACGTGAAGATGGCAGTGTTCCCTGGGTTGTTCCAAATGTAATTGAAGATGGTGGAGGTACCGGCTGGTCCGACGGATTTGGCGCAACTGGCTGGGCTGATGCTGCCGTGATTATTCCATGGATCGTTTATCAGGTTTATGGTGATCAACGGATTTTGGAAGAGCAATACGAATCCATGAAAGCTTGGGAAGAATACATGATCAAAGAGTCGGGCGACCGCTATTTATACGATACTGTATTTCATTTTGGCGATTGGCTTTCATTTGCCGAATACTATTCGTACTACTATAATGCGCCTGATTATGGGTATGCAGGCGCGCACACCGATAAAGATTTAGTGGCTACAGCCTACTTTTATTACACAACCGGATTGATGCAACTAATTGCAACGATTCTGGAAAAGACCGCTGATGCCGATCGTTATGCCGAATTACGACCAAAGATAAAAGCAGCCTTTCAAACTGAGTTTATGACGCAGACAGGCCGATTGACTTCCAATACGCAAGCTGCTTATGTCTTGGCATTGTCATTTGGTTTAATCCCGGATAATTTGGTGGAGACAGCCGCCAAACGTCTGGTGGATGATGTCAATCATTTTGGGCATTTAACAACCGGGTTTTTAGGAACTCCAATGCTTTGTCAGGCGTTGACCGATTCCGGCTATCCCGAAATAGCGTACAAATTGCTGTTCAATAAGCGGTACCCTTCTTGGTTGTATGCAGTTACCAAAGGTGCTACAACTATTTGGGAACGTTGGGATGGCATTAAGCCCGATGGAAGTTTTCAGGATGTTGGTATGAATTCGTTTAACCATTACGCCTATGGTGCAGTGGGAGAGTGGCTTTATTCGTCGGTGGCAGGTTTAAAATTGGACACAAGGGTTCCGGCATACAAGCAATTTAATATAAAACCTTATCCAACCGAAGAATTGACCTTTGCTAAGGCAAAATATCATTCTATGTATGGCGAAATTCTCAGCCATTGGGAGCAAGACGACAACACGTTTAAATTGAACGTGAAAGTACCAGTTAATACGAAAGCATTAATTGAAATACCCGGAGCTGATTTTTCAAAATTGAAAGAAGGTGGAATTCCGGTCGATCAAATTCAAGAGATTGAAATAATGGGATTTGAGGATGGCAGACTGTTGCTGGAAATTGGTTCTGGTGACTATAAATTTGAATGTTCAAAATGAAAGGAAATGGCGATGAATAAAATAATGAGAAGAAGCGGTTTTTTGAGCCTGATGATCTTGTTCGTATTTCAATTATCAGCTCAGGAAAAGAGTTTGGTCAATACATCAAAAAGCCCGCATGCAAAACTTACTCCGGTTAACTTAACCGATGTAAATTGGACGGATGGATTTTGGGCTGAGCGTTTTCGTGTTTGCGAACAAAGTATGGTTCCGCACATGATGGGCATGTATATGAATGACTCGATTAGCCATGGCTTTGCCAACTTTGAGATTGCTGCCGGCTTGAAAGAGGGGGAGCATGTTGGTCCTCCGTTTCATGATGGTGATTTTTATAAAATACTGGAAGCTTTGATTGTGGTTTATTCCATGAATCAGGAAGAAGAACTGGAACATGAGATTGACTCGATCATTGATATTATTGGAAAAACTCAGCGCGAGGACGGTTATATTCACACGCCTGTTGTGATTGAGCAGTTAGGAAACGAAGGCCAAAAGAATGAGTTTGCAGAGCGACTTGATTTTGAGACCTACAATATGGGCCATTTGATGACTGCTGGATGCATTCATTATCGATTAACCGGAAAGCGAAGTTTGCTGGATATAGCCATTAAAGCCACCGATTTTTTATACGATTTTTATCAACGAAATAAGAAAGAGCTGGCGTTGAATGCCATTTGTCCTTCGCACTATATGGGTGTAACTGAAATGTACCGAACAACGGGTGATCCAAAATATTTAGAGCTAGCTCAAGGCTTAATCGATATTCGTGCCATGGTTGAAGACGGACACGATCATAATCAGGATCGTATTCCATTTCGTCAGCAGACAAAAGCAATTGGTCATGCAGTGCGTGCAAATTATTTATACGCCGGTGTTGCCGATGTTTATGCTGAAACAGGTGATGAGTCGTTAATGAATGCGCTGGATGCTATTTGGCATGATTTGGTAGAAACTAAGCTGTACATTACAGGAGCCTGCGGGGCTCTGTATGATGGCGTTTCTCCAAACGGTACAACCTACGATCAACCTTCAATTCAACAGGTGCATCAAGCCTATGGCCAAGACTATGAGCTGCCTAACTTTTCGGCACATAACGAATCATGCGCTAATATTGGAAACCTGCTTTGGAACTGGCGAATGCTTTTGGCCACCGGACAGGCTGAGTATGCTGATATTATGGAGCAAGTGATGTACAATAGTTTATTAGCCGGAGTTAGCTTGGACGGTGAGCGTTATTTCTATACCAATCCGCTGGCAGTTTCAAGCGATTTACCTTTTGAACTTCGCTGGTCAAAGGATCGTGAAGAATACATCGGATATTGCAATTGCTGTCCGCCGAATACGATTCGTACAGTTGCAGAAATTCACAATTACCTGTATAGCATGTCTGACGATGGACTTTGGATTAATTTTTATGCCGGCAACCATTTGAAGACAGAATTGAAAGATGGCTCAAAGTTGGAGCTGGAACAAATTACGGACTATCCATGGAGTGGCGATGTCACCCTGAAAATTACTAAAGCTCCCAAAGGAGATTTGCCATTTCATATTCGCATCCCTTCGTGGTGCGATCAGTCCGAAATCGTAATAAATGGAACTCGTATTGATACCGACGCTATTTCAGGAACCTATCAGGAAATAGCAAGAAACTGGAAAAAGGGAGATGTCATTCAAATCAAATTGGCTATGCCGGTTAGTTTTATCGAGGCTAATCCCTTGGTTGAAGAAACCAGAAATCAGGTTGCTGTGCAAAGAGGACCGGTAGTTTATTGTCTTGAATCGGTCGATTTGCCCGAAGGTGTTGATCTGTTTCAAGTCGCTATTTCTCCGGAACAAACATTCACCCCCGAGAAAACTGAAATAGCCAACAGCCAGCTAGTCGCTCTAAAGGGGAAAGCTGAATTGGTGCGCGAAGCAGATTGGGATCAGGACAAGTTATATCGAAAAATATCGGCAAAGGAGCTCCGGAATGTTCCAATCACGCTAATTCCTTATTATGCCTGGGATAATCGAGGTAAGTGCGATATGAGCGTTTGGCTGCAGTTGGCACGATGATCGGCTATCCGAAAAGGAGCTTCTGGAGTTGAACAACTGATGGTTGTTTATTAATCAGCTGGTTCCTATTTGAATAGATTCGTAGGATAACAATCAATAAAGGCTAATGGCAGGTGTAAATCTAGAAATAGTAAATTTACGTAATGGTGTTAAAGAGACCTATCGGCATCTTTATCACCAATATTATTCGATGTTATTTAACTTAGCTTATCAGTACCTTGATGATGCCGATGATGCAAAGGAAATTGTGCAGAATGCCTTTTTAAAGCTTTGGGAAATAAAAGGTCAGCTCAAGGATAATTCCAACTTGAAGAACTACCTGTATACGTTGGTCAAAAATGGTTGCCTGAACCAGATAAAACGGAAGCAGATCGTCAATAATCACAACAACAACATCAAGCAAAGGGAGTTGGAGTTACAGTATGAATCTTTATCTCGCATGTCTTTTGACTACATGGAGATTGAAGAGTTGAAGAATAAAATTGAGGAGGCTGTAAGTAATTTACCAGAGCACTGCCGCAAGGTATTTTGCATGAGTCGTTATGAGGGCTTTAAAAATACGGAGATTGCAGAAAAGCTGAATATATCAGAGAAGACAGTTGAAGCTCATATGACAAAAGCGCTTAAAAGTCTGAGAGTGGCGCTAAAAGATTATCTCCCATTATTAATCTCAATCCTTTTTCAATAAAATATCAAAATTCGGTTAGGGGTTACTGTTATTGGATTGTTTAGTAATAAACGAATCACAATAATGGACAAGGATTTTATCTCAAAAATACTTACAGGTCGGGCATCTGAAGCAGAGAAAGAAACTTACTATCGTTTACTTGCAGAAGATAAGGACGAGCGGGAGTTATTTTTGAAAACCAAAGAGCTATGGGTTATAACTGCTGCAAATAATAAAATTCCAGAGCAAACGGTTGATCAGGAGTTTGCTAAATTTTGGTCAAAAACCAATCATCAAGTACAAGATAACAAACCTTCGCGAAAACTCTTTAGTTTGTTGCGCTATGCTGCTATTGCTATTCTTTTGATCGGATTAGGTAGTCTTTCCTCCTACCTGCTATTAAATTCAGATCAAGCAAGTAACCATTTGGTTCAAAAGTTTAGCGCAGAAAAAGGAAGTATGGCTCATTTTGAGTTGGATGATGGAACCGTTGTGTGGCTGAATTCAGAAACTGAAATTATCTTTTCAGAAGATCAAGAGGGAACAAGAAATATCGAACTTAAAGGAGAAGCTTACTTTGAAGTTAAGAACTCTGATAAGCACGGATTATTAGTGAATGTAGGTGATTTGAAAATAAAGGATATCGGAACTTCATTTAATGTAAAAGCTTATCCAGATGATGACTTTATAGAAACTACTTTGATGGAAGGAGCTGTCGATATTCTGAAAAGTAATAATGCGGCAATCACAAGACTGAAACCCGGGGAAAACGCAACCTATCTGAAAAGCGATAAAAGCCTCAATATAAAGAATGTTGATGTGGAACTTATTTCAGCGTGGATTGATGGGAAATTTGCGTTTAGAGATAAACGTTTGGAAGATATTTGTCATGAACTCGAAAATTGGTATGATGTGAAGTTCCGGTTTGAGGATAAACAATTGAAGGATTTCCGTTACTCGGGCGCTATTGATAAAACGACAACTGTAGCTTATGTTTTAAAAATGTTGAAACTAACAACTAACATTCAATATCAAATAAATAACAAACCATATGAACCCGATGAAATAATCATTTACTAGGCTCTCAGAGAGGGATACTTGTTGAAAATAAGTAAACCGGGAAGGCGGCATCCAACCCGGTTTAGAATAGTTCAATAAGCTTTCTGTGAAAACCTATTGAGTATTAACTATAAACATTCCAAAATTATGAAAAAAAATCTATTTTCTCCTGTGCCAATAAGGTCCGGGATAATGAAATTTCTAATTGTTATGAAACTAACTGCTTTTCTACTTTTTCTTAGTTTTGTTTCTATCGCGTCAGGCTCCTATTCGCAGGGCACACGCATTAGTCTCAAAATTGAGAACAATAGTATTATCGATGTTTTTAACGAAATTGAGAGAGTTTCCGATTACGGATTCTTCTTCAAAAGCGACCAGCTGGATATGAATAAGCAATATACAGTTGAGTTTAATGATGCTTCAATTGAGGATGTGATGACCCGACTTCTGGATGTGGATAAGTATAACTATCAGGTTATTGGAAGAACAATTGTGGTTAACCGAACAGATGGTGTTACTAACATCGGACAGGCTCGTAAAATACGAGGAGTTGTAACAGATGATGCTGGAAATCCTCTTCCTGGTGTGACTATCGTAATTGAAGGGACACAAACAGGAACGATATCTGCACTGGACGGAAGTTATGAATTGGAAGTCCCAGCTGATGCTGAGTTTCTGATGTTTTCATTCATCGGAATGCAAACGCAGAAGGTAAGCGTTTCGAATGCCAACAATGTGGTTATGTATGATGATACCATTGGGCTTGAAGAGGTGGTAGCAGTAGGGTATGGAACCATGAAGAAAAGTGACCTGACAGGCTCAATTACTCAGGTTAAGGCTGAAGATTTGATTAGTGTTTCTGCGTCAAACCCAATCGAAGCATTGCAAGGTAGAGCATCTGGAGTTGCAGTAATAAATGCCGATGCTTCTCCCGGATCTTCACCAACTATTCGAATTCGTGGCAGTGGGTCAATTACTGCTGGAAACGAACCACTCATTGTTGTGGATGGATTTCCTTTGGTAAATAATAATCTGAATGATATTAGCAGCAACGATATTGAATCAATGGAGATATTAAAAGATGCCTCATCTGCTGCTATTTACGGATCGAGAGGAGCGAACGGTGTTATTTTGATTACAACTAAAAAAGGGAAAAGAGGACAAAATAATCTGGAGGTAAGCGGATCGTTGGGAATTGCAACTCCTGCAAGGGTGCCTGAAATGCTAGGAAGGGAAGATTTCGTTAATTTTATTAATGATGCTTATACCTATTCAAATGGAACTCCGGTTTATTCTTCGTCTAATCCAGCTCCTTCATATAATGTTGACTGGCACGATAAAATTATCAGGAACTCTTCCAAGGTGCAAAACTATTCTGTAGCATTCAGTGGAGGAAAGGATAAAACATCTTATATGCTGTCAGGTAATATCTTTTCGCAGGATGGGATGGTTGAAGCTTCTGGCTTTGAGAAGTTTACTGTGCGTGTAAATTTAGACCATGAATTTAAACCCTGGTTGACTGTTGGAACTCACATGCAAGTGGGCAGGTCGCAACGAGATGTTCGCGACAACCCAACAGGTAATATTTTCCGTTACGGTTGGCCAACTGTGCCTGTTAAAAACCCTGATGGAAGCTGGTATTATGCCACTGAAGATCCTTCAATCAGCTCTTATTTCGAAGGTACCTGGAATCCGGTTGCAGAAGCGTCGGAAGTAACAAACGAGCTGAGTGCTGATCGGTTACTTGGAGATGTCTATGCTTTATTTACTCCTGTTAAGAATGTAACGTTCAAGACAAATTTCGGGGTTGATATTGCCAACGAAAAGCAATACGAATATTATACGTCTAAATCAAGTGCCGGTATTGGATCTGGAAGCACAGGTACTGGTGGACAAACCTATCGGAGAAAAACAAGTCGGTTAACTGATAACATCCTGACTTATTCGAATACTTGGGATAAGCACCGTTTGACAGCTACTGGTGTATACTCATGGCAGGAATACGTTTATGAAGATCTGGAAACCAGCGGCTCTGGATTTCTGAATGATGCAACTGGCGCAAATGATATGTCCTATGCAAGTATTGAGAGTATTTCTATTAACTCTGATAAATTTTCAAATCGACTGATTTCATGGACAGCCAGAGCTTCATATTCTTATGATGATAAATATTTACTAACCGTTACAGGAAGATATGATGGCTCTTCCAGATTCGGAAAAAACAACAAATGGGGATTTTTTCCATCAGTAGGATTTGGTTGGAGAGTTACTCAGGAGCCATTTTTAGCCGGGAATGAAACCATTACTAACCTGAAGTTGAGAACCAGTTATGGTGTTACAGGAAACCAGGAAATTGGTGATTATCAATCACTTGCTTCTTTAAGCACTGCCTATTATGTGTTTGATGGTGTCCCAATTCTAGGATTTGCTGAAACCATTGGTAACCCGGATTTGAAATGGGAACGTAATATTCAGTACAATGTCGGAGTAGATGTTGGCTTTTGGAACCGATTGGATTTGAATTTGGATTATTACTCTCGCCAAACCTCTGATTTGTTATATAATGTACCCATTCCTACAACGTCTGGTTATTCAAGTATGTTGAAGAATATTGGTGAAGTAAAAAATGTTGGACTTGAACTGACAGCTCATGCTCGAATCATCGATTCTGAATTTAAATGGGATGTGACAACTAATGTCTCCAGTAACAAAAATGAAGTTGTTGAACTTTATGGCGATGTTGAAAAAATTAATTTAGGTTCATCTACAGGAGGTATTGCTCGCTATCTGATCGTTGGTGAAGCAGTAAATAGCCTGTGGGCTCGCGAGTCTGCCGGAATTATTACAACACAGGATCAACTTACGGCTTACCAGACCATTCGATCGTCTGCCGAGTTAGGTGAAGAAATGTACATCGATAAAAATGATGACAAGAGCATCAATAGTGAAGACTACATTAATATTGGTTCAACTGAGCCTGATTTCTTTTATGGTGTTTCAACTTCCCTGGCATATAAAAATCTAAGTTTGGATATATATGGTCAAGGCGCAACAGGTCTTGCTGCACAGGATGAAAACACGGGATACTTAACATTCGGAGAAAACCAGGTGCAGAACAGAAATTACCTGCCAACAAGATATGCCTATGACAGAATGTGGAGTGAAGAAAATCCAACCGGTACATTCCCTCGTGCGGGTGCTCAGGAAATATCATTGTCAGACCGTACCAATGGAGATTGGAATTATTTTATCGTCAAAAATATTAAAGTTGGCTATGACTTTTCTTCAATGATCAGAAATTTAAATTGGGTAAGTAATCTGAATTTTTACGTCAATGCACAGAACTATTTGAATTTCGCAAACCATCGGGGTTACAACCCCGAAAACGGGAAGGTTGATTTCCCTTATGCAAAAACAATGATATTTGGAATCCGAGCTAAATTTTAAACCTTAAATTCTCATAACAATGAAATTAATTAGATATATAATTTTAAGTTGTACAGTGCTTATATTTTCTCAGTGTACAGACTTAACTGAAGAACCCTACACCTTTTTGTCTCCAAACAATTACTACAACAATGGAGAGGAACTTGGTCGTGCACTGGTAGGTGTTTATGATGGCTATCAACGAGAGTTCAATGGCTATTATAAATACATCATGTACCTGGAAGTGAGGACCGAATTTGGATCACCAGCATATGCAAAGGACAACATGCACCTCTGGAATGTGTGGAATGATGTAAATAATGCTGATAAAATGGTTATCACAAATTGGGATGATGCCTATGATATTATTAACCGTGCAAATTTAGTTATTGGTCGGGGAGCTGATGTTGAAATGGATGAAAGCCTAAAAGCAAGGTTTTTTGCCGAAGCTCGATTCATGAGGGCTGCAACTTATTTCAATCTTGTTCGCTTATACGGAGGACTTCCTATTCCAGAGTCATTTACAGAAGGACTCGAAGGACTTGAGATTCCCCGAAAGTCGGTTGATGAAACCTATACATATATTATTAAAGATTTGGAATATGCAATAGAAAACTTACCTACGAAATCAGAATATGATGCAAATGATATTTGGAGAGCTTCTAAGGGTGCTGCACAGTCATTGCTTGGCGATGTTTATTTAACAAGAGGAGGCATGACCGGTGATGAAACTTACTTTCAGAAAGCTAAAGATTATACCGAAGCGGTAATACAATCTGCCGAATATGCACTTGAACCTGATTTTAAGGACTTGTGGTATTGGTGGAACACAAATAATAAAAACGGAATGGAATCTGTTTTTGAAATCCAATATGGTGGGGTTGACAGTGAGTACAATAATACACATACCATGTTTGGAGTGAATATTACTGAATACACGCTTGGTTGTTATATGTATCGTCGTTTCGGACCTTCAATTTCGCACTACTTATCATACAGTGACACGGATGCCCGTAAAGAAGGAAGTTTCCTGACTCGTTTCAATACTACTGAGAAAGGAAATCCAAGCCATATTTTAGATACGCTGGTTTTCGTTCCTGAGGACAAAGGTTTCTATCCAGGCTCCAGAGGTTGGAAAACAGCAAGTCCTGGAAACCTTAAGTTTTACGATCGAACACCAGAATCAGCAACCTTGAAAAAGCCACAAGCAACTTCATATGTTATTCGCTACGCTGATGTCTTATTAAACTATGCGGAGGCAGAAAATGAGCTAAATGGACCAACGGCTTCTGCTTACAAAGCAGTTAATGATGTTCGTAATCGCGCAGACTTAGATGATTTGCCTGCCAACTTAACTAAAGAACAGTTCGCAGACTCAATCTACCGTGAAAGAGGATGGGAATTTGTTGGGGAAGGTCTCCTGTATTTTGATGAAATACGAACTGATAGAATCGGAGAGAACGTTAAGAAGCACGTAGAATGGGGAAATGATGAAGGAATCTATATGTATGTGGATGCTCCATTGGAGTTTGTTCCATCAAAGGACTTCTTATTTAAAATACCTCAGTACGATTTAGATTCGAATCCTGCGTTAGTTCAAAATCCAGATAATGTATCAGCTGAATAGATTATAGAATGGAGGAAGCATTAATGCTTCCTCCATTTACATTTCTTGTTTGTTATTGTGCATATTTTGAATCCAATATCAGACATACGTATGGAAGACCTGTCTTAACGCATCTTGCCGCAGGTTTCAACCCCATTTAGATTCTCCCAGAGCTATAGGAATTATTTATCCAACAAGTAGTTCTTTTTGCCAATTCAAGTCTGTGTTAACTTCGTGTGTCGTCGTTTTTTATTTGACTTGATTGAATACAAAGAATTGATTTTCAACTCAAATAATAAATCAAGAGAATAAGACGAATTATGAGATTGATACTATTAATCGTGTTTTTCAGTATTGCTTCGTTTAGTTGTAAAACTAAGAAACAGGAGGAATCTAAAGAGATTCATTTTGAACCAACCTGGGAGTCCTTAAGTCAGCACGAGTCTGCTCCTGAATGGCTGGAAAACGATAAATTTGGCATTTACTTTCATTGGGGCGTTTATACGGTTCCGGCTTTTGGCTTTGAGTGGTATCCCCGCTTGATGCACAAAAAGAATGATAAATATTTTGGGAGTGATATCTATGAACATCACCTGGAAACTTATGGACGTCCTTCAGAGTTTGGGTATCACGATTTTGTTCCGATGTTTAAGGCTGAAAAATTTGATCCCGAAGCATGGGCTGAATTGTTCAAAAAGGCAGGAGCCAAATTTGCCGGGCCGGTTGCCGAACATAGTGATGGCTTTTCGATGTGGGCTAGCAAGGTAACTCCGTGGAATGCCTTGGACAAAGGGCCTCACCAGGATATCGTTGGAGAACTGGAAAAGACGATTAGAGCTCAGGGCTTAAAATTTATAACGACTTTTCATCATGCTGTGAATTTACAGCGCTATCGCGATAAGCTTGAAGAAACCTATTTTAGAAATAGTTATTATCCATACATCAATGGAATGCCGCCTACTTCAGACGACCCGGAGTTAAAGTACCTTTACGGAAATATACCCGAACAACAATGGTTAAGTGAAGTTTGGTTCCCCAAACTCAAAGAGGTCATAGATAACTATAATCCGGATATGATGTGGTTTGATTCGGGCTTGGATCTGATTCCCGAAAATTACAGGAAAAAATTTGCGGCGTACTACTTAAATCAAGCGGAAGATTGGAACAAAAGTGTAGCCATTGTTCGAAAGCAGGATGATTTACCGCTCAGCATGAGCATCAACGATCTGGAAAAGTCACGCATGAATCGAATGGGCGAACATGTCTGGATGACTGATGAAACAATCAGTACCGGAAGTTGGGGATATACCAACGATTTAGTAATTAAGCCAGCAGAAGATATTTTGCATGTTTTAATTGATATTGTCAGTAAAAATGGAGTTTTGCTTTTGAATATTTCACCGAGATCGGATGGAGTTATTCCTGACAATCAGAAAGATGTTTTGTTGAAAATGGGAGATTGGTTGGGCAAATATGGAGAGGCGATTTACAATACCCGACCATGGTATATATTTGGCGAAGGTCCAACCCTGCAACCTGAGGGCGATTTTGAGAATCATAGTGATTTCAAGAAGGTGAAGTATTCGGCAGAGGATGTTCGGTATACCACCACAAAAAATGTCATTTACGCAATAACACTTGGAAGTCCGGAACCAAATAAAAACATCGTTTTTAAAGCATTCAGTCTGTCGAAGGTTACTCGAGAACTAAAAATTAAAAACATAGCTATTCCTGGCTCAACTCAACTAATAGAATATGAAATGAAAGATGATGGCCTGTGGGTAAAAACTCCGGACGTTGTAGATAAAATGGCAGTCGTTTTTAAAATTGAAATAGAGTAACGGTACAAAACGATAGAGTTATATGCTAAAATTGAAAATATGAACTTAAACATTATTTTCTATGCTGGTATTCTTATTTCCGGCTTACTTCTTCAATCATGTAATCGTGTGCCCGAACACAAGGAGCAAATAGCGGTTAATATTACGACCAATAAGCCCGGGCAAAATATTTCTGAAGAATCAGTTGGTTTGAGTTATGAAACAAAGCAGCTATTGCCCGACGAAAATGGAGTGCATTACTTCAGCCAAGATAATACATCTTTACTAAAGATGTTCAAGACATTGGGTGTTCGAAATCTTCGTATAGGAGGAAATTCTGTAGATGCTTCGAATATTCCGATTCCAGACGAGGACGATTTACACTCCTTCTTCCAATTTGCTAAAGCTGCAAAAGTAAAGGTGATTTATTCGGTGCGCTTGCAGGATGGAGATCCAAAAAGTGCTCAGCAGATAGCCAAAGTTATCAATGAGAATTATTCAGATGTGTTAGAAAGTTTAGCCATTGGCAATGAACCGAGTTACTATGAGGATTACGAGGTGTATGTTTCTAAATGGACAGCCATTCGCGATGCGATCTTGGAAGTATATCCGGATGCGGTGTTTTGCGGACCAGACCAGAATCCTGATGCTGAAAGGTTAAAAAAACTGGTCGACGATTTTGGATATCCGGAGGGACGATTGGTTCAGCTTACTCAGCACAATTATCCGTTTGGCTGTTCGTATCAAAATTATCGTGAACGCGATGTTACTAAGTTGGTTCCCTATGACGCAGAAGAATCGATAGACAAAATGTTAGCCGATACAGCATATGCTATTTACGAAGATATTCTAAAAGGAATGGTTGATGCTGTTGAGGGAACACCGATTACTTTTCGGCTCTCAGAAACAAACAGTTTTTGGTATAGTGGACTAAAAGGCGCTAGCGATCGTTATGCTTCTGCATTGTGGGCACTCGACTATATGCACTGGTGGACTTCGCATGGTGCAGAGGGGCTGAATTTTCATACGGGAGACCTAACCGGTGGCGAAATCATTTTACCTTGTCGCTACGCTGCATTCGTAAGTTCTGGTATTGGTTACGAAGCAAAGCCCCTGGCTTACGGCATGAAGTTATTTAGTTTGGGAGGAAAAGGTCAGTCACTCCCGGTTGACATTTCTTCTACATCAAATCATCTTCTTGTTGCATATGCTAATCTCAACCCCCCAAATGAAGTCTTGGTAACTCTAATCAATAAAGCGCACAAGGACAAACAAAGCAAAGAAATTTCGATTCAGTTTGATCGTTCGATAATCGATTCTGACGTAGAAGTTATTTTTTTAAATGCAGAAGCAAATAATATTGCAGCCACATCTTCTGACCTGGTTTTAGGTAATTCTCAAATAGAACATGATGGAACGTGGGAAGGTCATTGGCAGAAATTGCCGGAATCTCAGGTTGTTGACAATAGTCTCACTATCAATCTTCAGCCTGCATCTGCTGTTTTATTGAGATTGAAAGTTCAATGATGTTTTCAATCAGGAAACAAAAACAAACCGTCTTGTGATTGGCTAATTAATTGCGAAGTCGTGATGTTTGTTTTTCAATATTTAGTAGAATTGAAAACGTTTACATAAATTTGTACTCGTATGTAGCAGCTTGAATTCAATAGTAAAACCCACAACATAGAAATTTAATTATGCGAAAGTTTTTGATTTGGCTTATTTTCATATCGTTTTTATACTCCTGTTCTGATCAACATCCTGTACGACAAGATATTTCCTTAAATGAGGGGTGGTATTCCATAGCCAACGATACAAATAAACTTGCATATAATGGATTTGAGTCTCCGGTTTACTCAACTGAAAACTGGGAGGAAGTTAATGTTCCGCACAATTGGGATGACTATGGCGGTTATCGCCGACTAAGGCATGGCAATAGGCATGGTTATGCGTGGTACCGGAAGTCATTTCAGCTTGAAGAGCAAAATAGCAAACGGTACTTTCTTTGGTTTGAAGGCGTAGGTTCTTATGCGACAGTTTGGCTAAATGGCGATTCAATCGGCTACCATGCCGGAGGGCGGACTTCATTTACGCTGGATGTCACTGACCATATTCGTTTTGATAAAGAAAATATTTTGGCAGTTCGAGCAGACCATCCTTCAGATATTCGGGATTTACCTTGGGTTTGCGGTGGCTGTAGCCCTGAATGGGGATTCTCTGAGGGTAGTCAGCCGATGGGTATTTTTCGTCCGGTTCATTTGATTGTGACTAATCCTATTCGCATTGAACCATTTGGAGTTCATATCTGGAACGATGATAAAATTACTACCGAACTTGCAGACCTCCATTTAACCACCGAAGTGAAGAATAATAAGAAACAGGTGGCAAAAGTTGAAGTGATTAATAAATTGTTTGATGAGCGTGGTCGGCTGATAAAAGAAGTCGCCACTTTTATTCATCTTTCTCCTGGCCAAGTTGATACCGTCCGGCAACATATTGATCGGGTTGTGAATCCGCATCTGTGGTCAATTGAAGATCCGTATTTGTACAAGGTCATTACCGAAGTGTTACAGGATGGAGAACTGGTTGATCAGCTGGAAACGCCCTATGGAATTCGATGGACGAAGTGGGATATCAAGGGAGATAATCCTACAAATCGTTTTTATTTGAACGGAAAGCCCGTGTTTATAAACGGTACCGCTGAGTATGAACACATGATGGGGCAGGGGCATGCTTTTTCTGATGAGCAGGTTCTTTCGAGAGTAGCGCAAGTAAAAGCTGCGGGATATAATGCTTTTCGGGATGGACACCAGCCACATAATATACGCTATCAACAACAATGGGACAGTTTAGGAATTTTATGGTGGCCGCAAATGAGTGCCCATATTTGGTTCGGCAATACTGAATTTCAGGCCAATTTTAAACAACTATTACACGACTGGATTAAAGAACGTAGAAATTGCCCATCAATTATTTTGTGGGGCTTGCAAAACGAATGCACCATGCCAACTGAGTTTGCGCGGGAGTGTACCGAATTAATTCGTGAACTTGATCCGGGAGCATCGAGCCAAAGGCTAGTGACCACTTGCAATGGTGGAACAGGAACCGATTGGAACGTTATTCAAAACTGGTCGGGCACTTACGGTGGAAATCCTGATATTTATGATGAAGAACTTTCGGAACAATTGCTAAACGGCGAATACGGAGCATGGCGAAGTATCGATCTGCACACCGAGGGCGATTTTGAATACAAAGGGCCTTTAAGCGAAGATCGGTTTTGGCAGTTAATGGAGTCGAAAGTACGTTTAGGTGAAGCTGCCAGCGATCAGTCTTGCGGACAATTCCACTGGCTGCTCACATCGCACGATAATCCAGGACGAACACAGGCTGGCGAAGGCCTTCGCGATATAGATCGGGTTGGTCCTGTAAATTACAAAGGAGCACTAACCATTTGGGGTGAACCGTTGGATGTTTTTTACATGTTCAGGTCGAATTATGCACCCAGGGAAACCGATCCGATGGTTTACATTGTATCGCATACCTGGCCTAATCGATGGGAAAAACCGGGCATTAAAGATGGCATTCGGGTTTTCTCCAATTGCGATGAAGTTGAGCTCTTCAACGGAGTGCGTAAAAACTCACTTGGCCGGAAAAAGCAGGGACCAATTGGTACTCATTTCAAATGGGATCAGGTGGATATTCAAAATAATGTGCTCTATGCTGTTGGATATGTTGATGGCAAGGAGGTTGCCGAAGATCATATCGTTTTAGGTTTGTTGCCTGAAGCAGCAGATATAAAAGAATTAGCAGGAGAAGTAAAACCACTCACGGATAATGGGGGGAAGAACTATTTATATCGTGTGAATTGCGGTGGCCCGGATTATCTTGATCAAGAAGGAAATATCTGGCAAGCTGATGTTCGTAAAGACGAGTCGGGCTGGGGATCGGTATCCTGGACCGATGACTATGATGATTTGCCGGCATTTTATGGAAGTCAACGCATCACTTACGATCCAATTCAAGGCACCGATGAATGGAAGCTTATTCAAACTTTCCGCTATGGCCGTCACAAACTGGCTTACAAATTTCCTATTCCTGATGGCGATTATCAGCTTGAAATGTATTTCCTTGAGCCTTGGTATGGAACCGGAGGAGGATTGGATTGCAACGACTGGCGCATCTTTGATGTTGCGGTAAATGACGAAGTCGTTATTGATGATTTGGATATTTGGGAAGAAGTTGGTCATGACAACTTGTTAAAGAAAACCGTTGCTGTTTCAGTAAAAGGAGGCGAATTGGAAATTTCATTTCCTGAGGTGAAAGCTGCGCAGGCTGTGATTTCAGCAATTGCCATTTCAACAGCTGATGAGAGTGTTAAGCCTGCGGAGTCTTCAAGTCGATTGTTTAAAAATCTACAAGTTGCGAGTGAAAATAATTCGACCTGGAGTGCAAAAAGTTGGATGAACAATGGAGATCTGCTTTATTCAGATGCAGATGCCAAAATTATTTCATTGCCACCATCCTTATTCGGTAGCGAGTGGGTACAAACAACTGCATTTCCTGAAATTATAAGTGGAAATTCAATCGGTACATTCGAGCTTAATGAAGAGTCTGATTTAATAATTGGTATTGATGAGTCGATTACAGATAAGCCAAAATGGATTGAAGAGTTTACAAAAAGAAAGGATATTCTGCGGTCGACATATAATAGCGGTACCAACTATGAGATCTATCAAAAACGATATGCAAAAGGCGAGAGCGTGGAGTTGCTTCCGCTTAATTCATCCAATTCGCCCATGTATGTTGTTGCTGCCGTTCCAGTAACCAATTTGGATGCTCCAATTGATTTAAGGCCATCGTTTAAATATGAGGCTGAGGAAGCTGGAGATGTAGGGAACACCAGGAATACTGAAATTTTAAAGAAGGACTGTAAACTTGTTCCCGGAAAAGGTGATGCGATTGAGTGGACCTTTAATGTTGGATTGGCCTCAAAATACGGATTGGAATTTCGCTACATGAACAAAGGAACAGAGGATATCACCGTTGATGGAGAAATAGTTGCTGCCGACGGACGAATGGTGTGGAGCGGGGAGTGGGTGTTTCCCGTTGCTGATATCAAGTGGAAAAGTTTAAGGACCGACACCCAAACCACTATTAATGCCGGAAAATATACGTTGAGATTGAAACCTCGGAAGCAAGGCCCTTTTTATTTTGATTGGATGAAAATTCAGTAGCCTGGAGACGAATTGTAAAAGAGTTTGAGCATTTGGTTGAGTTGTATTTGTTTTACGATTGCAGTTTAATTTTGCTAAGAAAACGATTACATAAATAGAGGTAATTGTTCTTTTTTCTTTAGAAAAATGTTTTTTGTTAAAAAGCTATTTCAAGTAGCGTGACTTTCACAATTGTAACTGATGAATAGTGTAATAGGCTAACCAATATTAAACTAATCATATTACACTGCTATTAATTATTCATTACGAAACATACATACAACGATTACATTTCTTGCAAATAAATATATATTTGCTAGCAGTTTTGGAAATTTGAAATGGATGAAATAAGAAAAGCTTTAAAGTCATTTGAAATAGTTAAACTTTCTGACATCAATAATGTTCGGTTGATGAATAGGATTGACACGAAGTATTGCTTGAACAAGTCAATGTTGCCTGCAATTTTGAATGATATTGATGCGGATTATTTTGTTCTGGAAATTCAAAATGAGCTTCTGCATCCTTACCAGACGACCTATCTGGATACACCGGATGATAAAATGTATTTAGCACATCAAAATGGATGGTTAAATCGTCATAAGGTTCGGGTTAGGAAATATGAACTTTCAAATGATAAATTTCTGGAAGTCAAATTTAAAACGAACAAAGGACGATGCATTAAAAGTCGTATCGGATTTCAGAAAGACAAAATTGATTTCACGGATGAAGAAAAAAAATTTCTGAATCAGAAAATGCCATACCATCCGGCCGGGTTGGAACCAAAGATAAAAAATTGGTTTCGTCGGATTACGCTCGTCAATAAAGGGTTTACTGAACGTGTAACAATTGATATCCATCCTTCTTTTAAAAATGAAAAGGGGGAGATTTTATTGCGAAATTTGGTCATTGTTGAAATAAAGCAAAAAAGATCAGCGCAGACCTCGGAAATCAAAAAGGTGCTCAAAAAAAATAGAGTCAGGTTACAGCGTTTTAGTAAGTATTGCATTGGAAGAGCACTTTTGGAAGGTGGACTGAAGCAGAATCGGTTTAAATCTCGCATTATGAGATTGCAAAATGAATTTAATTAACGGATTACGAAAATGACTCTACTCAATATACTGGCGCAAGTTGATCAATCTATTGAAGCATATCGCTTGTTCGACATTAAGTTAATCAATGTGGAAGATTTTACAGAACTGATTGTGCGGCTTCTTTTAAATATGGCGGTTATCATCGTTATTGTCGCCGGGTTGTATGCAAAAAATAGTAAACGTCGGGATTTCTTTTTTAGTTTTATTGCTATTAGCATCGTCATCTTTTTACTGTGCTTTTTGCTCGAAAGTGTGAAAATGGAATTAGGCTTTGCCTTTGGGCTTTTTGCCATATTTGGAATTATTCGTTACCGGACAGATCCGATCCCCATAAAAGAAATGACATACTTATTTGTTATTATTGCCATTTCAGTAATTAATGCTCTTGCTAATAAGAAAATTAGCCATGCCGAATTAGTGCTCACCAATCTGATAATTATTGCTGGACTGTGGGGCTTAGAAAAGGTGCTTCATCTAAAACAAGAACTGTCTCAACTCGTTATTTATGAGAAGATTGAAAATCTACAGGCAGACAAAAAGGAGATTCTGTTAGCTGATTTAAAGGATCGCACTGGAATTGATGTAAAGCATTACGAAGTGAAAAAGATTGATTTTATGCGAGACATCTGCTACATCGATATTTTCTATGATGCACATCATGATTATAAAATTCGCGGTTAATGATGAAAAAGGAAATTAGTCTATTTGTTCTCTTGTTATTGTCTACAGCAACCTTTGCTCAGGAAAAGCCAGCCATGTGGTTTGAATTGGAGTTTAAGAAGGAAATCACCTCAAAATTGGATTTTGAGCTAGTACCAGAGTATCGCCTTTCTCCTGAACTTGAATGGGATGAATATTTTATTGAAGCTGGTATCCAATATGAACTGTTCAAATTTTTGAAAGTTGGTGGAGCATATCGGTTTTATCAGGAAAATAAGAAAAAGAATGATGAGACCGGGCATCGTTATATTTTTGACGTCAAGCCTGAATTAGAAATCGATCGTTTTGAATTGCAGTGGCGTATTCGATATATCAGTTATTTTAAATCAGAAGATGTTGACGAAGCAAAACCCTATCTGAGGTATCGTTTAAAAGTAAAATACAATATAAAAAAGTCTGATTTTGAACCGTATGCCCATGTGGAAACCTATCAGGATTTGAAGAAAGATGATTTTACTAAGATTCGATATACGGGGGGATTAAATTATGAAATTACGAATAGGCACAGTGTTAGCCTATTTTATCGTTATCAGGATTTTTGGGAAAAGGAAGAGGTATTGCATATTGTCGGATTCGGATATAGTCTGGACCTCTAATTCGGAAATCTTAATCTAAACTTAGTTGAAAGTATGAATTCGAACAACTTATTTCTGAAATTTGCACTGCTATTGTTCTTGAGTATCACTCAACTAATTGGAAATGCGCAGAGTAAAAAAGTAGTGATTTCTGAGTTTATGGCTATCAACGACAATATTCTGGCCGATGAAGATGGTGATTATTCAGATTGGATGGAATTATATAACCCGGGAGAAGAATCGGTTAATCTGAAAGGCTGGTACTTAACTGATAAAACTGATAACCTGACCAAATGGAAATTGCCAGAAGTTGTGCTTGGAGCAGATGAATATATAGTGGTGTTTGCATCCGAAAAAAAGCGAAATGATCCTTCTTCAACCCTGCATACTAATTTTAAATTGTCGGGTTCAGGCGAATTTTTAGCGTTAGTAGAATCGGACGGAACTACAATCTCTTATTCTTACAGTGATTCCTATCCTGCTCAACGAGCCGACGAGTCTTATGGTCTCTATCAGGAGCAGCTTATTTTTTTTAAAAGTCCAACACCGGGTAGCGAAAATGTATTGAGCGATCAGGTTTTGTCTCCGCATTTTAGTAAAGGCCGTGGCTTTTATGAGAGTTCATTCTCTGTTTCGCTAAGTACTGCTGATAATTCATTAAAGATCTATTATTCCACTGATGGTACTCGTCCTACGGTCGATTCAGGTACATTATATCAAGGCCCAGTGAATATCTCTAAAACAACTCCATTAAGTGCAGTGGCTATGAATAACGATGGAGTATATAGTGAGATAATTAGCCATACCTATATTTTCACAGATGGAGTTGTTGCGCAACCCAAAAATCCCGAAGGATTTCCTAGCTCATGGGGACCTCTAAAGTTTAAGTCGGAAAATGCTCCGGCTGACTATGAGATGGATCCGGAAATTTGCAACTCGCCTGAATATAAAGATCTTTTGAATGAGGCGTTGAAGGAGATTCCAACGTTAAGCATTGTTACAAATCGCGGCTTTTTATTTTCGCACGAAAAAGATCGGGAGAATGGGGGTATTTATATCTATACCGGTAATTCAGGAGCATTTGGAATGGGATTGGACTGGGAACGACCGGTTTCGGTTGAGTACTTCGATCCCAATAGTGATCAGGAATTTCAGGTTAATTGTGGCGTACGAATGCATGGAGGCAACAGCCGAATACCCGACAACAGTCCCAAGCATTCTTTACGATTATCGTTCAGAAGTACATATGGTCCGTCGAAGTTAAATTATAGGATATTCGACGAGGAAACAGCTGCGAACGAATTTAATAGTCTGGTGTTGCGCGCAGGCTATAATCACTCTTGGCTGACTAATGTAGCAACTGCAAGAAGAACAGCTCAGTACATGCGTGATTCTTTTGCAAAAAATACACAGTTGGCTATGGCGCGACCATCAGCACACGAACGGTTCGTTCATCTCTATTTAAACGGTTTGTACTGGGGTGTTTACAATGTTTCTGAAAAGCTGACCAATGATTTTATGGAATCCTACCTGGGAGGTAATGAAGATGATTATGATGTGATTAAGGATCATGGCGGAACGGTTGATGGCAATTTTAAGGCATGGGTAGAACTCTACAATCAAACCACTGCTGGATTAACCAGCAATGAAAATTACCAAAAGGTTCAGGGCAAGAATCCTGATGGAACGATCAATCCATCATATAACAAACTTTTAGATGTTGATAACCTAATCGACTATATGCTTTTCAATATGTACATTGGTAATATTGATTGGGATCATAATAACTGGATTGCTGCCCGGAATAGGATTACAAATGAAGCCGGCTTTCGTTTTTTTAGTTGGGATGCAGAAACCTCAATGATCAATGTAAATGAGAATATTACCGATGAAAATAATGAACAAAATCCGAGCTGGATTTACCATAATCTACAAGGTAATCCAGACTTCCGAATGCTTTTTGCCGATCACATTCAGAAACACTTTTTTAACGAAGGATCCTTGTCACCGGAGGCATGCGCAGATAGGTATCAAAAGCTGACTAAAGAGATTGATCTGGCTATAATTGCAGAAACAGCGCGATGGGGTGATTACAGGAGAGATATTCAACCATCGGACAACGATCGTGTTTTATATACAAAAAATGAATTTTGGGACGTGGAAAACCAGCGGTTAATGAATGACTATTTTCCATATCGATCGGATATTGTGGTGCAACAATTTAAAAAGATAGGTTTATTTCCTACGATTGATGCCCCAGAGTTTACCCATTATACTGACGAATATAGCGAACCCATTGATTTAGAGATTTTTGCAAGTTCGGGGAATGTCTATTATACCTCAGATGGCTCTGATCCGAGAGAAGGATATACCGGTAACGTTTCCCATAATGCTATTTCGTATCAGGGGGTATTAAGGATTGCCGGCAATCTGAAAATTAAAGCAAGAGCAAAATTTGGTGATGAATGGTCCGCTCTTACTGAAGCTAAATTTAACTTTGATGGCGTGACTGGAATACCTGAAATTCCAACAGCTGAAGTTGAGACCGGCTGCTATCCAAATCCATTTAAACAAACTGTTACTATTTTCTATACAATGCCCAACGACGCGCCTGTCGTTATTCGTATTTTAAGCATTGACGGACGTTTAGTCGATCAAATTTATTCCGGATATGACTCCCAAGGGAAACACGAGGTTGTTTGGACACCGACTAATTCTCTTAAAGGAGTGTTTATTTATCAAATTCAAATCGATAATTACAACTACGTCGGTAAAATTATTAGAAACTAATTTTATCGAGAATTTTAAAAGTAAAAAAAAACATGTACATTTATTTTGTAAACGTTTTCATGTTTAACACTTGCCTTCAGAACCAATTAAATAGTTGCGGAATGCTTATGAAGCTTTTCGGGAGATGTTAAAAGTTATTGTCCAAAGATTTAAGTTATCTTTGGCAAAATTAAATAAGACACTTGTTTCAATATGGGGAGCCTAAACGATGTTGCAAAAAAGGCTGGGGTTTCAATTGCTACTGTATCCCGGGTTATTAATAATGGATCGAATGTAAATGAAGTTACTCGAGCAAGAGTATTAAACGCAATTAAAGAGCTTAGGTATCAGCCCAGTCGTGTTGCTAAAAGACTCCGTTCAAAGAGTGTATCCAGCAACCTAATTGGAGTACTTATTCCGGATATCCAAAACCCCTTTTATGTTGATGTGCTTCGTGGTATCGAAGATGTTACCTATGAAAATAATTATGCACTGATCATGTGCAACTTTCAACAGGATGAAAAGAAAGAAAAGTTATACCTTGATATTTTGCAATCAGAATCGATTGATGGATTGATTGCAGCACCAGCTCATGAGAAAGATGCAAAGGTCATTAGTTTAGTGAAAGAAGGATTGCCAATTGTTTGTTTCGACCGCGGACTTCAGGGAGTTGATGTTGATGTGGTGTTGGTGAATAATCGCGAGGGAGCTTTTAAAGCGGTAGATTATTTGGCGAAGGCCGGATATAAGCGTATTGCTGCTATATCTGGTTTGGAGCACTTGCCTTCGAGCCAACTACGCGACAAAGGTTATCGTGAGGCGTTAGAAGAAAACGGACTTTCATTTGATCCAAAATTGATTAAGCATGGAGACTCGAAACACGAAAGTGCGGTACGTCTTTGCGACGAGTTATTAAGCTCCGAAAATCCTCCAGATGCTATATTTACAGGAAACAACCTGATTACTCTTGGTGCCTTGGAAACGATTCATAAAAGAAAATTGAAGATCCCTGAAGATATTGCGATTGTTGGTTTTGATGACATGTATTGGTCAATTTCATTAAATCCACCATTGACAGCAGTTTATCAGCCAGCCTATGAAATAGGGCGACGATGTGCTGAGTTGTTGATTCAACGCATCAAAGATCCTCAACGTCCTTCCATCCAAATGATTTTGAATACACAATTAATGATTCGAAGTTCTTGCTGATCTGGCAAGTTAAGGCATGATTTACGAGGAACGATATTGTTTTTCTTAAAGTTACACTAGCTTTTTTTTAGAAAAGTAATCGAACATTAATATTTGTTTTACTAAGTTAGCGGCTGGTTATATTCAAACCAATTGCCGATGATTCGAAAAGTTTATATCATTTTTGCAGTCTGTTTTTTGTCGCGTCTTATAGTCAGTTGTTGTAGTTGCAATTCCGGAACGATTGAATTCGATTTCAATCAAATTCAAATCACTAATTTGGATAATTCCGGATCGTATCCCACAAACCTTGATGGAACAACGATGAAAAGAGCGGCAGTGGCGTTCGAGCTCATTTTATCTTCGGAAGAATACTATTATGCAGGTTTAATTAAAAGGAGTAGCTGGGGCTTTTCTTCTGCGTCTGCTTTTCAATGCGATTGCGATCCGGCTTTTAAACCAAATCAGTATATCAAGAATGTCCATATTCTTACCAAATACGATCTTTCAGAGACTGCAAAAGGAAATACAATCGTAAATGATTTATTTCGAGCTAAAGAGAATTCCTGGGGAGGCTCAAAGGTTGATGATTATCAAACAATTGATGAATTTGTTTCAGAACTGCCTAAATATGAAGTGAGCTACGATCAGCAAATTCGATTTCATTTATTTTGCACCGAAGAAATCCAAAACGATTCGACTCAATTTGAGATTGAGGTTGTGTTTAACGATGGGATGATTTTAACGACTACCACTGATCTTATCTATTTGCAATGAGAATGCTTTTTATTATTCCCAGGTCTTGGTTATTTGTTTTGTTTGGTTGCTTTTTTTGTTCCAATTCGCATGCACAGGAAAAGCCAATCCGAAACATGGAAGTATCGTTTTCAATTGGTATAGCAGATTACAATGCCGATAGCTTATCGAACAAGAACCACATTGATTGGGCAAATTATATTGGAGATGAAAATTATGCCGAAGCTATTACCGTGAAGTGGGGAGCTCGTTTCGATTTGTACCAAAATTGGAAAGTAGATATGGCACTTACGATGCAAGATGATTTTCTGCCGCTTAATCTGAAGCTCTCGGTACAATATTTTCTACTGAAATGGTTGGGAGTACATGGTGGATTTAAAAATTTTCATACTGATGTGGATAATGGGAAACAGTATTTTAGAATAACGCAACCTGATTTGATCTACTACTTTTCTGACTATGAATACACGACTTTAAATAACGTTTCGTATTATGCGGGGCCGGTTTTTAATTTAGCTTTTGGGCCTGTGTTGTGGCGAACAACCATAAATGCAGGTTTTACCCGTCGCCCTGGTTTTGATGATCATTTTGAATATAAGTTGCGTGACAACAATAAGCAAGTGAGAGTAGATTTTTCGGCAGATCCGGGATTTGATTTTATGTGGGGGGCAAATTCTCTGTTGCAACTTGATTGCTGCTCCTTTGGAAAAACGAAACTTGGACTACAGGTTCGGACTGATTTTCATTTTAGCGATCTGAAAATTGATTATCGCCAACGAGAACTTGATTGGTTGGGGAATACCGCAGAACAGGAGGTTAAGGGAGATACTCGTGAGTTTAGTTGGGTAGAAGCAGATGTCGGGGTATTCCTTCGGTTTTGATTGGTTATTAAAAAAAACAGAGATGGCACCTTTTGAAAAAATGCCATCTCTCTCAATTATAGTAGGATGTTATAGTTCGTTAAATTCGTAAACTTCACCTTTTTGCGTTTCCTGTTCAATCATTTTATCGCCATATTTTAAGCGCAATGGTTTGCCGGCAGTCGATTTCACCTGAACTGTTTGAAGTTGTCCATCTTTCCAGGAGAAACTCAGTTCAAAACCGTTTCGGGTTCTTAACCCTGATATTTTTCCTTCAGACCAATCGCTGGGTAGTGCAGGCAATAACTGAATGTAACCCTGATGGCTTTGCATCAACATTTCAGCAATTCCTGCAGCTCCTCCAAAGTTGCCATCAATCTGAAAAGGAGGATGCGCATCAAACAGGTTGGGGTAGGAGCCTCCTGATGATTCCCGTTCGGGGTCAATGGCTGAGCTGAGTAGCATTTGAATCATTGTGTTTGCATGATCGCCATCTAAAAAGCGAGCCCAAAAGTTTATTTTCCAAGCCAAACTCCAACCGGTGCCGGCATCGCCCCGGTAAATCAACGACTGGCGTGCTGCTTTCATCAATTCAGGTGTTTCATCCCAGGTAAATTCACTTCCCGGGTGAACGCCCCACAAATGAGAAACATGTCGATGATGATTGGTTGTGTCATCAATATCTTCCATCCATTCCTGCAACTGTCCGTATTGTCCAACCTGATAGGGGGCAATATGGTCGAGCTTATCTTTTACAAGCTTGGCAAAATCATGATCAATGTCTAATATTTTTGAACTTTCAATGACAATTTTAAACAGCGAGCGGATAATTTCATGATCCATGGTTGGTCCGGCAACTAACCCACCATTTTCGGGTGAGTTTGAAGGGGTACTGATCAAAAAACCAGTTTTTGGGTCTTCAACTAAAAAATCGACAAAAAACTGTGCGGATCCTTTAATTCGCGGATAAGCTTCGTCTTTTAAAAATTCTTTGTCTTGCGAGTATAAATAGTGCTCCCACAAATGATGACAAAGCCAGGCCCCACCGGTAACCCAAATTCCATGGTTCGAGTTATTGATGGGAGCAGTTCCCCGCCATTGGTCTGTATTGTGGTGGTGCACCCAGCCATTGGCTCCATAATGGGCTTTAGCCGTTTTGCTTCCTTCCTCCGATACTTCATCAATTAGCTTGAATAAGGTGTTGTGGCATTCGGCAATGTTTAATGGTTCAACCGGCCAGAAATTCATTTCGCAATTGATGTTGGTCGTGTATTTACTGCCCCATGCTGGATAGATTTTATCATTCCAGATTCCTTGTAGGTTTGGAGGATTGGTGCCGTCGCGCCCCGAAGAAAGCATCAGATAGCGGGCATACTGCACATAGGTGGCTGCCAAGTCCTGGTCAGCTTCGTTTTTAATATTGAAAATGCGTTCGTCAGTTGGCTGTTGTCGTTTTTCCTTTCCGCCAAATTCAACGCTAAAACGATCGAAAAGAGGTTTGTAATCTGCTAAATGTGCTTCTTTAATTGTCTCGTATGTTTTTGATGTTGCACCCGCTAAATAGTCGTTACAGCGAGTTTTCGAATTGGCAGAGATGTCTTTATAGCTTTTATAGTTGGTTGCAGCAACTAGTTTTAGCGTAGCTTCGTTGGCATTATTAACCGTAATTCCATTATCGGTCGTGCTTACCTGTCCGCTTTCTGTCGAAATGCTTAACAAGGCTGTTCCTTTCATTTCGCCATCCTCTACTTTTAACGAGAAGCCAATGGTGTTGTCGTCTACTTTGAAGAATGAGTGAATCGGGTGCTCGGTTTCAAAAGTAGCTTTAAATGAAATTTTGCCTTTCTGATCAGCCGAAAGTTTAACCGCGATCAATTCGTCAGGATGACTGGCGAGGAATTCACGTTTGTAAGTAACTCCTTCTACTTCATAAGTAACATTTGCAAGAGCACTCTCAAGATCCAGATTCCGCCTAAAATTTGTAAACTGGTCATGTCCGTCAAATGCGATTTTGATATCTCCAAATGGTTGATAGTCGGCCTGATATTGTGGGTAGAATGGAGGATCTTCATCAATTACGTAGTATTTCCAATCGCCTTCAATAAAAATTGTATCGCCCTTTAGCTCTTTTGGCAGCAGGTGCATTTTTTTTGAGCCGGTTCGGACGGCATTAAAACCACCTGTTGAGACGTAGTTGTTGATTAAAACAGCAATAACATTTTTGCCTTTTTTGACCAGATTACCCGGAATCGTATAAGTACGGTTGGTATTACTTTCATCCATTGAGCCAATCTGCTGACCATTAAAATAGGTGAAATCCTGATCCTTGATTTTTCCAAGATTAATGAATAGCTTTTTCCCTTTCCAATTTTCCGGAACATCAATTGTCTTTCTGAAAAGTACTGAGCCGTTCATGTCGGGCAAGCCCTTTCGTTCCCAAACACTTTTGTAGTCAATCAGCATGGTTTCCCATTCCGAATCATCAAAAGTAGCTTGAAAAGCTGTTTGTACTTTCGGGAGGTTGAGCAGGCTATCCGCCCAAAGTTTCTTTTTCTCAGGGAAATCTTCTTCATAAGCTCGTTTTCCCATAAAAACATTGTTGGCGAGTTTTTCCGCTTCGTCTTGTTTTCCGTCGAATAGCAATTGGCGAATTTCACCCAGATACTTGTTGGCATCTTCCCGGTAGTAGGTTCTGGGCATGCAATCCCAAAGCGTTTCCTCGTTGAACTGGATGTGCTCTTCGGAAGGGATTCCATAAACCATTGCACCAAGACGTCCATTGCCAATAGGAAGAGCTTCCTCCCATATTTGCGCAGGCTTGTTATACCATAGCTCCAGTGTTTCTTCCTGTTCTTGTTGCCTACAGGCCGGAAAAATAAAAGCTCCACAGAGAATAAAAATAAGAGAATAATTGAATGTTACGTTTTTCATGGTTCTTGGGTTAATAAACGAATAAGCTTTTAACAATCGGATGAATTGCTAAAAGCTTATTTTTATTTGGTGTATGAGCTTTGATTTTGAAGCCTCATTTAATGGATACTATAAAATAAACAATCAAGAGGGCGCATCCCCGAACCGAATTGTTAGATTTTCTTATTTATCTAATTCAACTGCTGCTAAAATAAATGGACCAACTCCTTTGCAGTCGTTTTTAACAATGGTTTCGGTGGTGTAATACTCGTAACTTCCATCGCGATAGGGATTGCCGCCCAGCCCACAACTGCCGCAAATGTTTACCATGCTGGGCAGTCCGTCTTCATCCTCGATGATAAAAGTGTCAACCATATCGTCAAAAGCTTCGCTGGCAATATCGAAGTACTCTTTATCCAAATAACCTTTGTTGGCACCTTTTGCCATTGCATAAATATACATGGCAGTTCCCGAGCCTTCCAAATAATTTCCTTCGCGATTTCCTTGGTCGAGTACCTGATACCACACGCCGCTTTCCTCATCTCGAACCTGGAGCAGGGCATCGATTGTATTTTTCAATATCTCGATCAGGTCAGCCCGATCTGCATGATCTTCAGGTAGGTCGTCCAAAACATCAACAATGGCCATAACATACCATCCCATGGCGCGACTCCAAAAGTGAGGTGAAAGGCCCGTTTCCGGATCAGCCCATTTTTGCTCTTTACTTTCATCCCAGGCATGATAAAGCAATCCGGTTATTGGGTCGCGTGTTTTTTCATAGACCAGCTTAATTTCGTGCGTGGCAACATCATACCACTTAGGAGCATCAAATTCACGAGCATACATGCTTAAGAAGGGCATGCCCATGTAAACTCCGTCCAACCATATTTGTGACGGATAGCGCTTTTTATGCCAATAGCCACCACTCTCTGTTTTTGGATGGTTTTCCATTTGGGTGACAAATTGCCCCAATGCTTTCTTGTATTTTTCTTCGCCAGTCTTTTTGTAAAGAATGATCAGGTTTTTGGCCGGATTGATTAAGTCAATGTTGTATTTTTCCATGCTGTATCGTGGAACAGTCCCATCTTCTTCTACCATTTGGTCAATGTAGGCTTCCATGTAGTCAGAATACTTAGGGTCAACATCTCCAAGTTTGTTGATGGCCATTCCAAGCAAGGCTACGTCATACGACCAGCCCATTCGGGTACGACCATTGTAATAGCCTAAACTATCGTTTCTCTGCATAATGGCATCAGCCATTTTTAGGCTCCATTTTTCTTGAGTGACTTCTGTTTGTTGCTTATTTGTTTTTGAACTACAGCTGCTTAAAATAGCAACGATGGCAATAAAAATTAAATGTTTCATCTATTCTGTCTTTTAGCTTGATTATTCAGTTATATTTAGGTTCACGTCTGTTGATTTTACAACTTGATTCTTCACGTTAACCAGCTCGTTGTTTTTTAAGTATATAGCTTTTGTCTTTTCTCCATCTAATTGAAGAAAAATATCAGTCGGATATGTCTGGAAGCAATTATAAATAAATGAATTCTGAACGTCAGTCAATTTAATGACAGGGATTCCATTTTTAGGAGTTTCGGTTTTTACATTATCGATAATCAGATTTTTCGAATCTGTTGCCATTACCGATGGCCCATCCTTTGTGTCAACTTTTACATTATGAAATTCAATATTCTCCGCATCTTCAATTGAGAATCCTTTTTCTCCTTTTAGTTGAATGTCATTGAATGTTATGTCTTTAATTTTTAGCTCTTCAAGACCTAGTAAAAATCCAGCCTGGTAGGCTTCACCGGTGATGTTACTAAAATGAATGTTCCGGAATGAGGGTGTTCTTTCTGACACCGGTTCAGCCGCCGTTTTTGAGTAAAACATATTGAGTTTAATCGCTTCTTTGCGAATTCCTTTCATGATGATATTGCTTACCCTGATGTCTTCAACCACTCCGCCACGTCCGCGAGTCGATTTGATTCGGATGCCCCGGTCTGTACCTTCGAACACACAGTTGGAAATTGTTACTTTTTTTACTCCGCCTGACATTTCACTACCAATGACGACTGCTCCATGTCCATTGAGCATCGTACAGTTCGTAATGGTAATATTTTCACAGGGCGTATTCATTTTTCTCCCTGCCCGATCTTTGCCCGATTTTATGGTAATACAGTCATCACCCACTGAAATGTGACAGTCAGATATATGAACATTTCGGCATGATTCCGGATTGATGCCATCTGTATTCGGAGAATCCGGATTGTTGATGGTTACATTTGTTACGGTTACATTATCACAAAACTGTGGATTTACCGTCCAAAAAGGGGAGTTGGTAATGGTGATTCCTTCAATCAGCACATTTTTACAGTACATAGGCTGGATAAATGGAGGACGAAGAAAACCACGTTCGATCATTCCTGGTTCATCGGGGTACAATATTTCTTTATTTTGTTTGGCAAACTCTTGCTGCCACTCCGATTTGAAGTCTTTGGGTTGCGAATAAAGCCAGTGGTGATAGTCCCACCATTTTTTTCCTTGACCATCGATTTTACCTCGTCCGGTAATTGCAATATTTTCGGCTTCGAATGCGTAAAAAAGAGGTGAGAAATTAACGACATCGATACCTTCCCAACGAGATTGTACCATGGGTAAATAATCATTGAAATCGTCAGAAAATTTCAATATTGCACCCGCATCTAAATGGATCGTAATATTGCTTTTTAACACAATTGGACCGGTTAGATATTCGCCTGCCGGGAAATAGATTGTTCCTCCACCTGCTTTACTGGCAAGTTCAATTGTGTGTTCAATGATATCAGTTATTTTTTGTTTCCCTTGATTGGTCGCCCCATGATCAAGAATGTTGAAGCTGTTTTGAGCAATAGCTGAGAATCCTATGGCAAGGGTAAATAAGGTCAGTAATAGTTTGTGCTTTGCTTGATTTGCGATCATAGTTTGTCGATTCGTTTTATCAATATTAATTGGCCTGATTTTAGCAGCCTGAGAAGGAGATAGAAGGATTCATAAGACTTCGTTTTGTCGTTCAGACTGATTTTATTAGACAAATATAAATGTAAAAAATATAAAAACAATGAAAACGATTACACATTTATTGATGCTGTGTGTGTTGATTGTTACGAAGTCGTGGTTGGCTGTTGTTGGCGGAGTGATGTTAATATAATACCCAGAAGCTTATTTTTAGTTTAATTGAGTCAATATCTGGAATTTGATTAATGTACGTGTAGTCAGTGTTTTGTGTGTGACTATGTTTATTTTATTGAAGTGGAAATAAAAGCGCGTTGAGTAGTATTCTTCACATGCTATTTCTTAAAGGTTAAGAATCCAGATGGTGAACTCACAGGTAAAAGCTGACAATTTGTTCAGGATTGATTTAGTTACCACTAATTAATCGTTGAAATTTAGATGTGATGTTAACATCCAGTTTTTGAGATACATGTGTTGAGCTTGCTATGCTTGCCAATAGTTGGATTTGCATAAAATTAAAAAAAGGTATAAATTGCGCTGTAAACGTTTACATGGCGTGATTGCAAACTTTTTTAACTGTAGCTATTTCAGGGGTTTGGCGCTGTGGACGTTGCTTGCTTGTGATTTTTTAAAAAAAAGGTTAACAATTGAGTAGAGGCGTTAATCGTAGGTGTGCTTATTCATCTTCGAACATAAATTAAAATGAATAGAATTTTACTTCAACAACCGTCAAGCATTGTGTTTGGCGAAGATAGTCTTGTAAAATTTACGGAAGACTATTTAAATATGAAACATAAATCGTTATACCTGTTGACAATTAGTCCGGTATTACCTTTGCTGGGCGGTTTATTAAAGACGTTTGAAAAAGAAGGAATCCGGGTTGAAATTAATACCGGAATAGAAGGAGAACCTTCGTTTAGTGATTTTGAAAAGGTTCTATTAGAAGCTCGAAACTTCGGAGCCGATAGCGTGGTCGGAATTGGTGGTGGAAGTGTTTTGGATGTCGCAAAGTTTTTAGCAGCAATGCTGAAAAATGACCAAAATATATCAGACGTTATAGGAATAGGCTTGCTCAAGGAGCGAAGAACTTATTTGGCCTGTTTGCCAACCACCAGTGGCACTGGAAGCGAAGTTTCTCCAAATGCGATATTTCTTGATGAAAAAGATGGTGGCAAAAAGGGCGTAATCAGTCCGTTCCTTGTGCCCGATGGCGCATATATAGATCCAGCCTTAACAGTTGGAGTTCCGGCAGCAGTTACTGCAGCAACTGGTATCGATGCTTTGACACACTGTTTAGAGGCATACGTTAATCGGTTTGCTCATCCCATGGTTGATTTGTGGGCGTTGGAAGGAATCCGGTTAATCAGTCAAAATTTAGAGAAAGCCTGTAAAGACGGTAACGATATAGACGCTCGCACGGCAGTTGCTTTAGGAAGTGTATATGGCGGAATGTGCCTGGGGCCGGTTAATACGGCTGCAGTGCATGCGTTGGCGTATCCGTTGGGAAGTATTTACGAAGTTCCACACGGATTGTCGAATGCCCTGCTGTTGCCTTATGTGATGGAGTACAACATGCCTGAGGGTAACGAACGTTTGGCCGGAGTCGCAAAAGCGTTAGGTGTTACTCAATCCGGAGCTGATTCGGAGCTGGCCTTGGCCGGAGTATTAAAGATTAAAGAATTGATTGCTGCCTGCGGTTTGCCAAGTCGTTTGTCTGAAATCGACATCAAAAAGGAAGACATTGAAAAGATGGCAGATGCAGCTATTTTGGTTCAACGCCTTTTGAATAATAACGTAAAGAAATTAACAAAAGAGGACATTGTTTCGATCTACAAAAAAGCATACTAACGAATGAAACCCGAAAAAGAATACCATGGAGTAATTGTGCCAATGATTACTCCATTTAAAGAAGATAATACGATTGACGGAGAATCGGTTGAGCGCATTGTTGGGCTACTCAAGAATGCTGGCGTGTATCCATTTATTTTAGGAACTACCGGAGAGGCTCCGTCTATTTCGGATGAGCAGAAAGACCGAATGGTTGCTGAGACTGTAAGATATGCCGGAGCAGACTGCCCGGTGTATGCGGGTATTTCCTCCAACTGCTTTGAAGAGTCGGTAACAATGGCTCGGAAATATTATGAAATGGGAGTCCATGTCGTTGTTGCAACACTTCCGGCCTACTACCCGATGAACAACGAGCAAATGCTAAAATATTTCAACGACTTGGCTGATCAGGTGCCCTGCCCGTTGATTATTTATAATATGCCGGCTACAGTTAAACAATCAATTCCTCTTGAAGTGCTGGATCAATTAAGTCATCATTCAAATATTGTTGGAACCAAGGATTCGGAGCGAGATATGGATCGTTTAGATCGTTCTATCGAATTGTGGAAAGATCGGCCTGATTTTGTGCACCTTTTAGGCTGGGCTGCTCAATCGGCTTGCGCTTTAAAAAAAGGATCCGATGGCATTGTACCAAGCACCGGCAATTTTGTGCCGGAACTTTATCAAGATCTATACCTGTCGAATTTGGAGGGCAAGTTTGAACGAGCAGACGAACTGCAACGGCAGACAAACGATTTATCATTGCTTTATCAAAAAGACCGGATTCTAAGCCAATCTATTCCAGCGTTAAAGTCAATTCTGGCTGTAATGGGAATTTGCGGAACTAAGGTTTTGCCACCAATGTATCGTTTACACGATGAAGCAGTATTTCAGAATAATATAAAAGAAGAATTACAAAAATTAGAAATTATTCAGCTCAATGAGTAACTCAAATAATTTACCCATTTTGGCAATTACAATGGGCGACCCCGCAGGGGTAGGTCCTGAGATTGCCGTTAAAACCTTTGCGAATCCGCAAACCTATGAAATTTGCAAGCCTTTGTTGGTTGGAAATACCAGTATTTTGACGAAGGCGATCAACCTACTACAATTCGAACTTCAGATTAATAGCGTTGACGATGTTGACCAAGCTCGCTTTCAGCATGGAACGATCGATATTTTTAATTTGGACGTTGAAGATCCTGATGCAATAAAATTTGGAGTTGTTTCTGCCGTGGCGGGTGATCTGGCTTTTCGCACTGTTAAGCAGGCCATTGACCTGGCACTTGCCAAAAAGGTTGATGGCACGGTTACCGGACCAATCCACAAAGGAGCGATCCACGCGGCAGGGCACCACTTTTCGGGACACACCGAAATTTACGCACACTACACAAACACTTCTAAATACGCCATGTTGCTGGCCGAAGAAGACCTTCGGGTGATTCATGTAAGCACCCACGTTTCGTTGCGTCAGGCCTGCGATAATGTTAAAAAAGACCGCGTTGTTGAGGTGATTCACTTGCTAAATGACAGCCTGAAAAAGCTCGGAATTGAAAATCCGAAGATTGGAGTAGCAGGATTAAATCCTCATTCGAGCGACGACGGATTATTTGGATACGAAGAAAAGGAAGAGATTGAACCAGCCTTGAAAGAAGTTCAAGCCGAAGGAATTGATGCCGAAGGACCTGTCCCGCCGGATACTCTTTTTGCTTTGGCTACGGGAGGTAAATTCGATGGTTGTGTGGCTATGTATCATGATCAGGGACACATTCCCTTTAAAGTTGTTGGCTTTAATTGGGATAAGGAAAAAAAGGTCATGAAAAGTGTGAAAGGAGTGAATATCACTTTGGGACTTCCGATCATCCGTACATCGGTAGATCATGGAACTGCGTTTGAAATCGCCGGAAAAGGAGTAGCCAGTCCGGATGCACTTTTATTAGCCATACAATATGCCACAAGACTACATCAGTCGAACTAATAAATATAAAGATGATAGCTGTTATAGCAGATGATTTTACAGGAGCCGCAGAGATTGGGGGAATTGGGTTAAGGCACGGATTGAGGGTAATGATTGAAACGAGTGTGGAGAAGGTTGACGATATTGATTTATTAATCATCGCTACAAACACCAGATCATTAAACGAGGAAGAAGCATCCAAAGAGATTGATAAAATTGTAAAGAAGCTGTTGATACTTGAACCGACTTTCATTTTTAAGAAATTGGATTCAGTACTTCGGGGGAATGTTAATGCAGAACTACATGCTCAAATGAAAGCATCTGGCAAGAATCTTGCGGTTGTTGTTGCAGGAAACCCTTATTTTAAACGAATTATTAAAAACGGAATTTACTATATCGAAGATATTCCTTTGGCCGAAACCTCGTTCGGAAATGATCCGGAGTATTCAATCAATTCATCATCAGTTGTTGACTTGTTGAGCAGCAGTTATTTAGTTGCGAAGTCGGCAAGGCCAACAGACGAATTACCGAAAAGCGGGTTAATAATTGGCGACATAACGAATGATGTTGAAATGAAGAAATGGAGTCATCGTCTTGACAATAATATGGTGGTTGCAGGAGGAGCAGGCTTTTTTGATTCGCTCTTGTGTGGTATTTTTGGCGTTGAAGAAACCAACCACACAGGTAGGGATTATACGTTTGGGAGACGGTCACTTTTTGTGTTCGGAAGTGCTTACCCAAAACCCCCGGATATGGATGGGCTTACACTAAATAATAATATCTCGGTTTTTAATATGCCTGATGAAATTTTCAATAATGCCAATTACGATTCCAAATGTATGCAGACCTGGATTGCAAACGTTGTTGATGCGTTGAAAAAAGATAAAAGTGTTTTCGTATCCATAAAGCACAAGTTTTGTGATGAGGAAGGACTATCAGTTCGTCTCACAAAAATGATTGGCGAATTTGTCGCAGGAGTTATCAAATCAGTTGAGCTGAACGATCTTTTTATCGAAGGCGGAGCAACTGCCTCAGCGGTGTTCAATTATTTAGAAATTAAGAGGCTGTTGCCTTTTGGGGAGTTGGAGCCCGGAATTATCCAAATGAATCCTGTTAAATATCCAAATCTAAAAGTAACTACCAAGCCGGGAAGTTATAAATGGCCAAAAAATAAAATTCACTTTATAAAAAACTAACAACTAATCAATGCAACCTACTACTTCTATTCACCTAATCGACTACATCATCATTGTACTAACTCTTGTTGTTTCAGTTGGAGTTGGAGTTCGTTTTGCGAGACAGCAAAAAAGCACTGGCAAGTATTTTACGGGGGGAGGAACACTGCCTTCATGGGCCATTGGGATGTCAATCCTCGCCACTTTAATCAGTAGTATCACCTTCTTAGCCTATCCGGGGGAAGGATACGGTTCAAACTGGATCAGACTGGTGCAAGGATTAATGGTGCCCATTGTATTAGTTTTCGCCATCGGCTTTATAGTGCCTTTATTCCGGCATGTAATACGCTTGAGTGCCTACGAGTATTTCGAACGACGCTTTGGCTTTTTTGCACGGCTTTACAGCTCCCTGGGGTTTATCTTGACACACTTTGCAAAAATGGGAACTGTTTTTTATATCATTTCACTTGCATTAGGAAAGATGATTGGGATGGATACAGTTACGATTATTTGGATAATCGGAATTGCAGTGATTATATTGACCATGCTTGGGGGAATTGAAGCAGTTATCTGGTTGGATGTGATCCAGGGATTTATGCTAATTTTTGGAGGAATTGTGACGCTGATTATTTTGCTGTTCAGTACCGACGGAGGGCCGTCTGAAATTTGGTCGGTAGCGATGGAAAACGGAAGAATTGGTTTTGGCCCGTTTGACTGGGATTTTGTCAACCTTACATTTTGGGTGATGGCACTAAACGGTATTTTTTATGCCATTCAGAAATATGGAACTGATCAAACGATCGTGCAACGGTATTTAACTGCAAAGTCAGACAAGGAAGCGATCAAGGCATCATTAATCGGTGTTTTGCTCAGTGTGCCGGTTTGGGCGTTATTCATGTTTATCGGAACGGCTCTGTTTTCTTATTATCAAATATCGCAAGATGTTTTGCCGGAGGGAATTAAAAATGATGCGGTCTTTCCAATTTTCATTGTATCTAAGTTACCGGTTGGTGTAGTCGGTTTAATTATATCGGCATTAATTGCAGCGGCAGTTTCCAGCTTAGACTCAGATTTAAATTGCTTATCTGCAATTGTTTTAGAGGATTACTACCTTCGGTTTCGTCCAAAGAGTTCTGAAAAAGAACAGGTATTGTTGAGTAAAATCTTTATTGTTCTTGCAGGTCTTGGTGCGATTGGAGTAGCCTTGTTTTACGTTCATGTGGGCGGCAAAGGAGTGTTGGGGATAATTTTCACTTTGTATGCGATATTCTCAGGAGGAATTGCCGGAATGTTTCTACTTGGAATTTTTTCAAAGATACCCAACAAGCAAGGGCTTTATTTTGGAATTGGAGCCAGTGTATTATTTACGGCCTACGCTTTGTTAACATCTACGCCAATTGGAGCTGCAAGTGGGAAAGAGTCTTTGTTAATTGACTTGGGCGCTTTTAATTTCACCCAACACAAATACATGATTGGGGTCTATAGTCATGTGGTATTGTTTGTGGTTGCTTTTATTGCAAGTTTCTTCTTTAAGTCGAAAGAAATTGATGACCGCTTAACATACAAAGGGTGGTTGAAGTACAAACGAACAAATGCGGCTTAGGCTTGCGGCATTGGTTTTGTATTGAATCTGATCACAACGAATTTAGGTGATCACCTTTGATTTTAAATTCTAACTCAACATGAAGATGTATATCAAATCAGAAAAGGCAATTTCATTAAGTGTGATAATATTAATGGTCTTGAGTAGTATTCCGTTTTATGGATTCGCTCAAGAGCCAGATTTAAAGCCTGTATCGGTTTCTAAAGATGGTCGTTTGTTATACGGAAAAGACGAAGACGGCAATCGGGTTCCCGATTTTAGCTATGCTGGATATAAAGCCTCAGAATCAGAAATTCCTTTCGTCGAGCCGAAAGTTGTTGTTGCTCCGGTTGAAGGAGACGCAACGCACACCATCCAAAAAGCATTGAATTATGTCGCTTCTTTGCCTTTAAATGAGAATGGCTTTCGAGGAGCAGTTTTGCTACAGAAAGGTACTTTTAAAGTCAATGGCCGACTGGTGATTAGCGCTTCAGGTGTTGTGCTGCGTGGAAGTGGTTTTGGCGAAAATGGAACCACATTAATAGCTGAGGGAAAAGACCGGCAAACCTTTATTCGGGTTCTGGGGAAAAATGATCAGCTTTTTACCGATACAACGCGTATTTCTAATTCATACGTGCCTGTAAATGCGATGAAGTTTGTGGTTGAAAATACTGCTGCTTACAAAGTTGGCGATCCCGTTATTGTTCATCGTCTATCGACTCAAAAGTGGATTAAAAGACTAAGTATGGTTGAATTTGGTGGAGAAGAAACGGGGTGGATTGGCTGGAAGCCCGGTAATCGAGATATCTATTGGGATCGCACGATTACCGCAATCGAAGGAGATACCATTTTCATCGATGCTCCGCTAACAACTGCACTGGATACTATCTGGGGAGCTAGCGAAATCATAAAATATAGTTGGAAAGGACGAATCAACAACATTGGGATTGAAAGTCTGAATTTAAAGTCGGTTTTTGATGAAACGAATTTGAAAGATGAAAACCATTGTTGGTCAGCTATAACTATTGAGAATGCTGAAAATGTATGGGCACGTCAACTAACTTTTAAGCATTTTGCCGGGTCGGCAGTTGCTGTTTATGAAACCGCTAAAAAAGTAACGGTTCAGGATTGTGTTTCAACGGATCCGGTTTCTGAAATCGGCGGTCAGCGGCGATATACCTTTTTCACGATGGGGCAACAAACCTTGTTTCAACGCTTGTATGCCGAATATGGTTATCATGATTTTGCCCTTGGTTTTTGTGCTGCCGGACCAAACGTTTTTGTGCAATGTGAGTCGCATTTACCCTACGAATATAGCGGGACAATCGACAGTTGGGCATCCGGTGTTTTATTCGATATTGTGAATGTTGATGGACACGCCATTTCCTTTAAAAATCAAATGCTCAACCGCCAGGGAGCTGGCTGGACTGCTGCCAATTCCATGCTTTGGCAATGCTCTGCTGCGCTGATTGAAAACTATGCGCCCCCCACGGCTATGAACTGGAGTTACGGTGCCTGGAGTCAATTTTCAGGCAATGGATATTGGGCTGAAGAAAATAACCATGTCACACCCCGAAGTTTGTTTTATGCACAGCTAGCTGATCGACTGGATAAGAAAACCGAGGAGTTTGCTGATCAGGTAATGCCCTTCAACGATAACTCAACAAGTAGCCCTACTGCCGAACAAGCTCAGGAATTAACGGAACAAGCTTACTCTCCGGCGCTACGTTTGGAAGATTGGATTATGCAAGCGGACGACCGCGATCCAATCCCACAGGAGGCAGCAACTGCCATAAAAGCAAGTGAATTAAAAGACAAGAAGAAAATTACAACGGAAGTTCTTCATCCAATTACTGTTGAAAACGGGAAATTGGTTAAAGATGATTTGGTTTTAACCGGCATGCGTTTTACCGTGCCTTGGTGGAGGGGAGTGGCTCGGCCTTATGCTACGAAGAAGGCAAATCCTGCTGTTACTCGTTATGTCCCGGGCCGAAATGGTCACGGATATACCGATAACCTGAATGAGGTGATTGACTGGATGGATGAATACAACATGGCTGGTCTCGAACACAACTATGGTTTGTGGTACGATCGTCGTCGAGACGATCATGAGCGAGTTCGGAGGATGGATGCCGAGGTATGGGCTCCATTTTACCAGCAGCCTTTTGCCCGAAGCGGACAAGGAACCGCCTGGGACGGATTGAGTAAATACGACTTAACCAAATATGATGATTGGTACTGGAATCGACTAGCTGATTTTGCCGACTTGGCTGACAAAAACGGCAAGCTGTTGGTGCATCACAACTATTTTCAGCATAACATTTTAGAAGCCGGAGCTCACTGGGCTGACAGTCCGTGGCGACCTGCCAACAATATTAATAACACCGGTTTTCCAGAGCCGGTGCCTTATGCCGGAGATAAACGCATTTATATGGCCAAACAGTTTTATGATGAAAGCCATCCGGTACGCCGAAAATTGCATCAGGCCTATATTCGTCAGTGCTTGAACAATTTTGCTGATAATTCAAACGTCCTTCAGCTGATTAGTGCCGAGTATACAGGCCCGCTTCATTTTACCAAGTTCTGGTTAGAAACGATTGGCAATTGGCAAAAGGAAACCGGGAAAGATAAATTGATAGGATTGAGTACCACCAAGGATGTACAGGATTCTATTTTGGCGAATAAGAAATATGCAGACCTGATTGATGTAATTGACATTCGCTATTGGAGCTATCGCGAAGATGGAACGTTATATGCGCCACTGAGCGCTCAGCAGTTGGCACCACGCCAGCATGCACGACAGGTAAACCCCGGTAAACGCTCCTTCAGCTCTGTTTATCGTTCGGTGTTTGAGTATACGTCTCAATACCCTGAGAAGGCCGTTGTTTTTTCTGAAGGCCGATACAATGTATATGGTTGGGCTGCTTTTATGGCCGGAGGTTCGCTTGTCGTTCTCCCCGAAAATTTGCCAGCCGAGTTTTTATCCGATGCCATTTCGATGCGGCCCGTTAAGCCGGATGGCAACCCTGAAGAAGAGTGCAGCTTGGAAAGTGACAATGCACTTATCATTTATTCGCAGAACAAATCAGAACTTTCGGTTGACCTGACTGGAAGGAAAGGACGATATGTCGTTAAGTTTATTCAACCTCCGGATGGGACTTTACTCAATAAAGAGACTATAATAAAGGGAGGCGAAAAACAAGCGATTAAACTGCCTCAAAAATCATCACTCATAACTTGGATTAAAAAACAACAATAAACCTTATAAAATATGTTACGAAATTTATTGATCATTACGATAGCTGTATTTTTTGCTGTTGGTTGTACTTCAACCTCAAAGGAAGAAAAGAAAGAAGATACGGGTTTACCGCTTTTAAAAGTGTCTGAAAACGGACATTATTTTGTTGAAGAAAATGGCGATCCGTTTTTTTGGTTAGGCGATACCGGTTGGCTGCTATTTTCAAAGCTTAATCAGGAAGATGCGGTGAAATATTTGGAAACCCGCAAAGAGCAAGGATACAATGTTATTCAGGTAATGGTATTGCACAGCGTTGGAGCCGTCAATATTTATGGCGATTCAGCCTTAGTAAATGCCAATGTTGCAAAACCGGTGGTTACCGAAGGAAATGCATTCGACGACTCGCTGCAATACGATTATTGGGATCATATTGATTATGTGATTGATCAGGCTGCCGAAAAAGGATTGTACATGGCCTTGGTTCCGGTATGGGGCGGTAATGTAAAAAGTGGTTATGTATCAAGAGAAGAAGCCACTGTTTATGGCCAGTGGATAGCCGATCGCTACAAAGACCGCAAAAATATAATTTGGCTGAATGGTGGCGACACCATGGGGAATGATTCGACGGCTACCTGGAATAACCTGGGGAATGCGATTAATGATACTGACCCGAATCACCTGATTACATTTCATCCACGCGGACGGATGCAGTCATCTGATTGGTTTGCTAACGAAGCTTGGTTGGATTTTAACATGGTCCAGTCCGGACACCGAAATTACGAGCAGGATGATACGGAGCGCTCGTATGGTGAAGACAATTGGCGTTACATGCAAACCGATTGGGATATGACTCCGGCTAAACCAACCATTGATGGCGAGCCTTCTTATGAAGGAATTCCTCAGGGCTTACACGATACACTGCAACCATTTTGGAATGATGATGATGTTCGTCGTTATGCATACTGGTCAGTATTTTCCGGAGCCTTCGGCTATACTTATGGACACAGTGCTGTGATGCAGTTTTATAAGCCGACTGACAACGAACCGGCATACGGAGCCAAAGAATATTGGACCGAAGCAATTCACGCTCCGGGAGCCAAACAGATGGTTCACCTGAAAGATTTGGTGCTATCGCGTTCTTATTTGGATAGAGTGCCCGACCAAAGTTTGATTGCCGGTGAAAATGGTGAGCGGTATGACTACTTAATCGCTACTCGTGGTTCAAACTATGCCTTTATCTACACGTATACCGGAAGAAATATCCCTGTTGATATGGAGCAGTTTAAAGCTGAAAAAGTAAAGGCAAGCTGGTTTGATCCCCGAAATGGAGAAACTACAGCCGTCGGTGAGTTTGAGACCCAGGGTGTTCAGGAATTTGATGCCCCGGGTGAAAAAGAGAACGGTAACGACTGGGTGTTGATTCTTGACGAAGTATAGCATTCATATTGGCTTCTGAATTTTTGGAATTGGAAAACTTCAATTTAATTGATTTGAAATGATAAAACTGAATAAAATATTACTCGTGTCCGCCTTGTTATTAAGTGGAGTGGGAGTAGCTTCAGCTCAGGAAATCCCTCATTTTACAGGAACCGAGCTCAACAATCCTGACTATCATCATGGGCAACTGAGCCCGGCAATGGGCGTACATAACATTCAGGTGATGCGCGCCAATCGCGAACTTCCCGAAACTGCCGATAATTTTGGATGGACCTACAACCATGCGCCTATGTTGGCCTACTGGAACAATATGTTCTTTTTAGAATATTTAAGCGATCCGGTTGGTGAGCACGTTCCACCGGGACAAACCTTTTTGGTGACTTCAAATGATGGTTACGAATGGTCGAAGCCTGAGGTTGTTTTTCCTCCGTATTCCATTCCAGACGGAACACAAAAGGAGGGAAGTGATCAAGTGGCAAAAGATTTGCTGTCGGTGAATCATCAACGAATGGGATTTTATGTTTCTTCTGATGATCGTTTATTTGCCATAGCCTACATTGCTATTTCTATTGATGCGCACGACAGCCCGAACGATGGAAAAGGAATTGGAAGAGTTGTACGCGAAATTCATAAAGATGGTTCCTTCGGCCCGATCTATTTCATTCGTTATAATGAAGGGTGGAGCAAAAAGAATACGGACTATCCGTTTTATACGAAGAGCAAGGATAAAGGGCTTGTTAAAGCCTGTGAAGAAATGCTATCCAATCCTCTTGTTCAACAACAGTGGAACGAAGAAGCGGATCGGGATGATCCGTTAATTCCCATACAAAAGCAGTATAAAGCTTTCTCGTACTATCACTTGCCGAATGGGAATGTGGTTGGCTTGTGGAAGCATGCCCTCACCGCGGTGAGTGAAGATGAAGGGAAAACCTGGACAACGCCTACTCGTGCCCCTGGGTTTGTCAACAGCAATGCTAAGATTTGGGGACAAAAAACGTCGGACGGACGTTATGCAACGGTTTATAACCCGTCCGATTTTCGCTGGCCTTTAGCTATTTCCGTGAGTGAGAATGGTCTCAATTATGAAAATTTACTTTTGGTGAATGGTGAAATTACAACCATGCGCTATGGTGGTAACTATAAATCTTATGGTCCGCAATATGTTCGCGGTATTCAGGAAGGTAA